>ENA-USYV01000404-USYV01000404.1-human-gut-metagenome-genome-assembly--contig:-NODE-404-length-51625-cov-13.745907_pt1 | contig 51625 bp, 45 predicted proteins | sample MGYA00250066_ERZ773514 | MGnify/ENA primary metagenome ERZ773514 (study PRJEB29103, sample SAMN06112049) | human gut metagenome | biome: human gut; feature: ankylosing spondylitis patient; material... | reverse complement strand
AACTTCAATTGGAGTACTACTCAAATGAAAAAAACACTTATCGCTGCTGCTGTGATGGCCGCTTCCGGCGTTGCATTTGCTGCTTCTAACGTTACACTCTACGGCGTTATTGACGCTGGTGCTGTAGTTTCTAAAGTAAAACACAACACAACTAAAGTTCAGATGAAGAGCGGTTTCGACTCCGGCTCTCGTTGGGGCATCAAGGGAGTTGAAGATCTTGGTAATGGTTATGCTGTTGGCTTCCAGCTCGAGCAGGGATTTGACAGCGATACAGGTGCAGACACAGCTTCTAACTCTGCAGGAAAGAGCTTTGGCCGTGAAACACGTCTTTATGTAAACGGTGGTTTTGGTGAAATCGGCGTCGGCCGCTTCGGATCCCTTGCAAGCGGTGCTGGTTCCTACAACATTCTCACTGGGTGGGCTTTCGGCACATCCTATGAAGATCAGGGTAGCTGGACAAGTTTTGCTAAAAGCAATAGCCGTGTAAACAATGCCATCGCTTATGTTTCTCCTTCCTTTGGTGGTTTCACAGTCCACGCAATGTACTCTAATGGCACTGAAGACGACGCAAACAAATGGTCTGAAAACAGACATTATTACGGCTTGGGTCTGAAGTATGCAGACAAAGCTGCTTCTGCTGCCTTAATCTTTGAAGCTCTTGATGGAAAAGGTACTGGCGGTGAAAAGAAGGTCGGAACAGGCCTCAACACATATCTTAAGACACTCGGTCTCGAGCTTTTCGAAGGTAAAGAACTGGAAGCCCTGGATAAAAACAAAGCTGAATTCAAAGATCGTAAAACAGCTTACAGCGTTACCGCAGGCGGTTCATACAATTTCGGCGTTGTGACTGCCATGGGTATCTACCAGTATGCATGGGAGTCTGAAATGTATTCTCAGCACGCTTTCGGTCTGAGCGCTTCTGCTCCTTTAGCAGGCGGTACAGCAAAAATCGGTGCTCGCTACTTACTGGGTAAACTCGACGGAGATGCTAAGCATGTTGCCAAAGCTCTTGATGCCGATACTAAGTACAGAGCTTGGAATATCGACGCAGGATACACCTATCCTTTGAGCAAACGCACCTACTTCTACGGTTTTGCTGGCTATTCCGACGGAGCTAAGCTCTATAAAGATGTCGAAAACGGTAAATTCAACGGCTGGTCTGTCGGTACAGGCTTAGTCCACAAATTCTAATCAGCAAAGTAGATTAGTTTGAGTTTCGGCCTCCTTCGGGAGGCCTTTTTCATTTGGGCTTTGATTGTTGCTAGGAATTTGAACTCTCTGCAAGTTTTACAACTTCAATTGGAGTACTACTCAAATGAAAAAAACACTTATCGCTGCTGCTGTGATGGCCGCTTCCGGCGTTGCATTCGCTGCCTCTAACGTTACTCTCTACGGTGTTATCGAAGAGGGCGTTCTTGTTTCTAAGACAAAACACAAAGACGCCGTTTTCTCTCTGAAATCGGGCATGGGCTCTGGTAGCCGCTGGGGCATTACCGGTGTAGAAGATCTCGGAAATGGCTACAAAGTTGGTTTTATCCTTGAACAAGGCTTTACAGCTAACGATGGCAAGGCCTCTAAATCCGACGCCGGTGACAACTTTGCTTTCGCCCGTGAGTCTATCCTCTACGTAGATGGTGGCTTTGGTTCTTTGGCATTTGGCCGCACAGGCGGATTGGCATTCGCCCAGTCTCGCGCAATCCTCACTGGTTGGGCGTTGGGTACATCCTACGATGGTGGCGCCTGGAATGCTATCGATAAAGTAGCTACTCGTATGAACAACGTAGTGTCTTACGCAACTCCTGTTTTCGCTGGGTTTAGCGTCCATGCTATGTACTCTAACTCTGGCTCAAACGGGGACGCTACAGACTCTGAAAAATGGTCCAAAAACGGCCACTATTACGGTGTAGGTGTTAAGTACAACGCCAACGCTATCACTTCTTCTTTAATTTTTGAAGCAACACAGAACAAGAATTCTGTTCTTGATGTTGATGATAAAGATCTCGTTACAAATCATAATCCCAAATATGGCATCAACTATGGTTTGCAGTGGAATCTCGGAGCTTGGACTCCGATGTTTGCATATCAGTACATTTGGCAGGACGAAGGTAACAAGGACCACCAGTTCGGTTTGTCTGCTAAAGGCGCTGTGGCCGGCGGTACAGTTAAGGTAGGTGCTCGTTACACATTTGGTAAGAACCATGACCCTAAAGCAACTGAAGAAAAACAAAATGCTTGGTTTGTTGGTGCTGCTTACGAATATCCGTTGAGCAAACGCACGACAATCAAGACCTACGCTGCTTATGCTGATGGTGCCAAGGGTTGGAAAGACAAGAGTGGCGTTGCCTACAACGGTTATCAGCTCTATCTTGGCTTAGGTCACACTTTCTAATTTAATTAGAAATTCATTCTAGTTAAAACTAGAGCCTCCATACGGAGGCTCTTTTTTGTTGACTGCAGTATTGTATTAGAACTTGTGCAGGAGACCGAGGCCAACTTGCCAGCCGTTGTAATTCACGTCAGGGGTGTCTTTCCATGCTTTGGCTCCGTCTGCATAGCCTGCATATGTCCACAGGTTAGTACGTTTGCTGAAGGGATACTCGTAACCAGCACCAACGGTCCAGACATTGGCTTTCTTTTCTGTAAGTTCAGCGAGGTTAGCATAGTGACTATCGTATTTACGAAGAACGTACTTAGCGCCTAATTTCGCAGAACCCCCAGCCAAAGGTGCAGTTACAGAAAGGCCGAAAGCGTGCTGATGGTAATAGTCTTCTTGCGTTGCGTATTGATAAATAACTCCTGGTTTGACGCCGTTGAAATTATAGGTGCCACCAGCAGTGATGTGATAAAGAGCCTTCTGCTTCTCTTCCAATAGGGCTATGCCTTTATTATCTTTAGCTTCAAAAATAACACTCGCATCGACATTATTAGCCGTGTATTTTGCGCCAACACCGTAATAGTGAGCGTTATCAGACCATTTGTTGTCATCTGCGGCTGTGCCATTAGAATAAGTAGCATGCAGAGTCAAACCAGAGAAGGACGGTGTCACGTAGTTAACGGCGTTGTTTAGACGGCCAAAGTGAACATCTCCAACACTCCAAGCACTTGCACCCCAAGAAGTGCCAAACGCCCATCCGCGGAGGATAGCTGTTGACTGAGCAAAACCTAAAGCACCCATTCTGCCGAAAGCAACTTGGCCGAACGGACCGGTGATTCTCATTAAAGATTCACGGCTGAAAGCAAGTCCGGAAGTATGCTCTGCTCCCGAATCAGCTAAGAATCCTTGTTCTAATGTGAAGCCAACAGAATAGCCATTGCCGAGATCTTCAACACCTTTGATACCCCAGCGAGACATTCCGACGAAGCCAGATTTTAGAGTTGCCGTTGCAGAAGAGTGCTTAGCTTTACCAACGACCAAACCCTCGTCTAATTGACCATAAAGAGTGACATTAGAAGCTGCAAAAGACAAGGTGGCGAAGCTGGAAAGTAATGCTGTAACTAAGATTTTTGTTTGCATGATTTCTCCTTTTGGATTAAAAACCCCTCAATTACTGAGGGGTTGTGACTAAATCGTCTTCAACTTATTAGAAAGAATGACGGAGGCCAAGGAAAACCTGATAGCCGTTGTAAACGACTTCTTCTGTATCTTTCCAACCTTTTGCAGAATCGCCATAGCCAGCATATGCCTTGACAGCAGTGCGCTTGCTGAGGGGATAAACATAGGCTGCGCCAATATTCCAAGAACGAACTTTGTCGTCACCGTCAACAATCGCTTTATCTTTACCGAAGAGGTAACGAGCACCAAGAAGAGCGTCACCACCACCGACGGCGACTTTAGTGCTCAAGCCGAACATATGAGTCTTTCTGCCGTCATCTTGGTTAGCCCACTGATAAGCAAACATCGGAGTCCACTCACCAATGTTGTATTCCAAACCATAGTTGATGACGTAAGTAGTCTTTTGTTTCGGATCCGCTGTGTTCTTATGATCAACAGCTTCGAAAATCAAACTAGACTTAATAGCATTAGCGTTGTACAGTGCGCCGATACCATAGTAGTGATTGTTCTTAGACCATTTTTCGTCATCGCCTGTTGTACCATTTGAGTACATAGCGCTGACCTTGAAGCCGCCGAAAGAGGGAGTCTGGTAAGCAACTGCGTTGTCAACTCTACTGAAAGATGTTCCGATCTTGCTTGTCCAGGAACTGATTCCGTAACCCGTTCCGAGGGCCCAACCAGTCAGAATGGTGTTGGATTGTGCACCAGAAGAAAGAGTGCCTGTACGGCCGAATCCAACGCGTCCGAAGTTACCGGTCAAGTAAAGGAAGGATTCACGACCGAATGCCTTATCTGCAACGCTTTCGCCGCCGTCATCAGCATTAAATCCCTGCTCAAGAATAAAACCAACAGCATAACCATTACCGAGATCTTCAACGCCTTTGATACCCCAGCGTGAACCTTGATCGAAGCCAGATGTTAATTTAACCAACGTGTCGCCGTGCTTAGCTTTCTCGAGAACAACCCCTTCTTCGATAACGCCATAAAGGGTTACGTTAGAAGCAGCAAATGCAATACCAGAAGCAGCCATTACAGCAGCAGCGATAAGTGTTTTTTTCATTTGAGTAATACTCCAATTGATGTTGTTAACTTGCAGAAAGTTCAAATTCCTAGCAAGAATTTATCTGCACCGTCATTCTGATAAAAACGAGACATGCAAGCAACAAAATCTGTTGTATTTACGCAAAAACAACACTTTTTAATGAAAAACAATATATATAATCAATAAAAAGTTGTTGTTTTACAACAAATCAGCTTTTTGCATTTCAGCTTTTTCGACATCAAAAAGGGCGTCTGCCCAGAGCTGCATGACGATGCGCCTTCTTTCTAACAGATCGCTTCGTTGATAAGCCAAAGTTGTTTGAGTTCCGGTGGTATGCATAAGGGATTTTTCGGCGGCCTCGTTATCAATATCGTTTTCTGCACACCAATCTCGAAAAGTAGAACGCATTCCGTGCATGGTGCACGCCTGATTTAATGCCGTTCTTAAAAATTTTCTCGGCGTTTCCCTACGGATCGGCGTCTTGCCGTCCACTGAGAAAATAAATTCTCCTGTTGAATCTTTTCTGATCTCTTTTAGTAGTGAGATGACTTGGTGAGACAGCGGAACCCTGAACGGAAATTCCTTGCCGTCCTTTCGCCGAGAAGGCGGGCAGAGCCAAACCTTTTCTTTCCAACTGATCTCACGCCAGTGGGCTTGAGTGAATTCAACAGTGCGAGTTGCGGTGAGAACCCCGAACAGTAGAGCTTTTGCTCCGATGGAGCTTTCTTGTTGAAGCTTAGGAATGATGGCTTTTAATTCCGTAAAGGTTAGCGATTTGAAATGCTGAGTTGAATTGCATTTATTGGCGGGAGGCAGAAATAAGTCAAGATTTCCTTTCCAAGACGCCGGATTATTCCCGATAAATAGGTTTTCGTTGATCGCATAAGCGAATATTTTCTCTAACCTCCCTCTTACACGGGATGCGGTCATCGTCTTACTTATCCATATGGGACGAAGTATTTTTAGGATGTCTTTTCGATCGATTTCATCGATGAATTTTTCCCCAATGACGGGAAACGCATAAGTGCTTATAGAAGAGCTCCAAGACTGCTTTTGAGCCGGATTTTTCCAAAGTCGAACCGAGGCTAAGATCTCGATGACTCGTTCTGCATAATCTTTAAATAGGACTCTGTGCTGCTTGGCTTCCAGAAGAGCGGAGGTTTTTCCGCTGAATTGGAGCGATGTCTTTAATAAAAAGGCAAACTGTTTAACTTCAGACAAAGGCTTTTTACTTGCGCTTCCAAGAGCTAAATCACAAACGCGTCCCTTGGGATCTAAAAACCTGAAGAAATAGTTGCGGTATCTTCCGTTGCTGCGGACTCGTACATATAGGTGAGGTTCTAGGCGGTGAGTGCCGTCTGGGAGCTCAAAGATTTGTTTTTTAGTGAAACGGCCGATTTTTGCGTGCGACATAACTGCGCCCTCCCTGTTGAGGTAAATAAATCAGTCTGTCAATTGCAAAGTCTCACAGCGTAATTTTCCTTCTAAATTGAAGTTGCAGGAGCCTGAGGGGGAGGGAGTGAAACTCCGTCAAGCTATTTGTATCTGCAGTTCCATGAAAAAATCCAAAATTCGGTAAAATAGTAATTACCCTAAGGAGACAGCCTAACAATAAAAGCGAGGAACAAAAATGCGACCCATGCGCCTCAGAAATTACATCTTTTATTTGTTGGCCCTCACGATTACGCTGCCTCTGCTGCTTCTGAGTTACTCACAATATCGCATGATTGAGCAGGAAATTCGCAAAGATGATCTCCTTCTGGTGGAAGATGCATTGGCGCTGTCGAACAACATTAAAAACAGGGTGGAATCGGCCAAGACTTTGGTCGTCATGTCGGCAAATACTCTCCAGGTTTATGGCACGGAAGATAAATCCGCTTTACGTTCCATCTTGAAAAGTATCCTGACGGAAGTTCCTTACTTTCTGAACATCCACTATGGCGATGCGAATGGAGACGTGATCGTTTTTGAACCTCCGAAGAACGCACGAAATGAAAGCAATGAGGGAATTTCTCATACGACCAGAGATCATTGGAGCCACATTCACAATCGGGAGTCTGTCTATATTTCCGACGTCATTATGGCAACCGGTGCGGCAGATGTTCCCATCATTAATATTTGCGCGCCCGCGATTGGAAAAACAGGAAAGATTATTGGGTATGCGGTGTCTGCTCTCGATTTAAAGAGCTTGTACGAGGATGTTGTTTCCGGGCTGGATATTCAGGACAGTGCGGTTTATATTTTGGATAAGAAAGGCGCGCCCATCTATGCGACTGATCATGTTTATTCTCCGGAACCTTTGATTTCTTCTAAGGTTCTGAAGGAACTCGTCGCAAATAAAGAAAACGCTCAGGTTTTATCGAGAAGTGATGCCTCCGATTTAGTCGGTGCAATCCGCGAGATACCGGGACTTGGCTGGTACGTCGGCGTTTTCAAAAAGGAAGAGGATAGAGAGGCCGCAATCATCTCTATGGCTGCGACCAACAGCCTAATCTTCTTTTTCTTGTTACTAGTAACCTTCATCTTGGCTTCGTACTCCGTTCGTCCGTTGACCGAAGCCGTTAATAAATTGATTGAACAGGTGAGGGAAGGTAAGGCGGTCCCGACAGAAGCCGAGAAAGTTCATCATCCTGAAGAACTTGTCGAGCTCCAGAAAGCCTTCTGTCGATTGTTGGTGAAACTCAAATCGCACCAGAAATCAGAAGGTGCCATTGGAGAGTTAAGTGAATCGGATGCTCAGAAAGAAGTAGAACTCCTCAAAGAGCAGTATGAGTTCCTGCAGGCGCTGGTCACGCTTCTCCCGTCACCGATGGCCATTGTGGACGAAAACGGCTTTGTACGTTTCCTGAACCAGTCTGCCTCTAAGTTCTTTGACAAGGCGGTAGCCGGAGCGAATTTCGCCCGGATGCTGAAGGATAAGTTCGAAGAGGATAACTTCGGCTTTAATCTTCATGGCATGTCAGAAGAAAAAATAATTAAGACCCGAGAGACGGGTGAGGATTATTTGCTTCAAAGACGAGAATTGCCGGCTATGAAGGGAATCAGGCGCAGTGTTTACTTACTTTCGCCGTTTAAAGAACCGGATTGGAACTCGAAATAAGCCGTCCCCAGAGAAGGCAGGAATTTTTCCAGTACATCTTTCAATGAGAGAATGAGGCTTCGGTCATTCGTGCATGGATGACAGTCAATATGTTCCGCATTCAGGATTCTGTTGTCGATGTAGAGCGAAACTTCTTTGTTTTTGTCAAAGATCAGCCCAAGCAGGGAAACGGCGCCCGGAAAAGTCTGCATGAGGCGCGACAAGTCCTCGGAAGAAGCAAAAGACAGATGACCGCTCTTTAGATAAGCAGCGGCCTGTTTCGCATTAAATCGCTCTTCGCCGGGAATAACAAAGAGAAAAAATTGTTTCTTATTTTTAACTAAAAGAGACTTACAGCACGTAGAACCAGCTTCTTTTGCGATTTTTAACCCTTCTTCGCAAGTCGTGATCGGTAAGTGGTCCACGGCTTTGAAGGCAATGTTGTGCGTACGAAGAAAGCTCTCGACTTCTTGGGCGGTGTCGTTCATAACAGCGTGTAAGATTTTGTGTCTGTTTTGGGAAGTATTATATAGATGCGGTATACACTTACGACAAATTATCAGCCTAACCAAGTGAGAAACTTATGGCAGCAGCAGAAATCGGTTCGTTTCCGCCCGGCGTGAAACGCTTTTTTCTTTTAGGGGCACCCATTATTGCCCTTATTATTTATTGGATCCTTCCGAATACCTATACGGACATCCATAACCAAGTTCTTCCTTTTAATCCTCATGCCAAGGCTTGTTTGGCGGTCGTGGTTTGGATGGTCCTTTGGTGGCTTTTTGAACCGGTTCCGATTCCGGTGACTTCACTTCTTCCCATTCCGCTTTTCCCGATCTTGGGGATCGCCAAACCGGCGCAAGCAATGGCGCCGTACGCTTCGAGTACGATTTTCCTGTTCATGGGCGGTTTTATTCTGGCGATTGCCGTTCAGCGCTGGCGTCTGGATAAACGAATTGCTTTGACCACGTTAAAACTCGTAGGTACCAAGGCTCCTGCGATTGTGGGCGGTTTCCTTTTGGCAAGCGGTGTGCTTTCTATGTGGGTGTCCAACACGGCCACCGCAGCTATGATGGTTCCGATCGCAATGGCGGTTCTTTCCTTAGTTCGAGCTAAAAAAGCCGGTGGTCCGATTGACCAGGAAGAAGAAAACTTCAGCGTTGCGATGCTGCTTGCTGTGGCTTACGGAGCCTCTATCGGCGGTATGGCCACCATCATTGGTTCGCCTCCTAACGGCATCTTTGCGCGTTTCATGGAACAGAACTACAACGATCCGATTTCGCTCGCTCATTGGATGAAGTACGGCATGCCGCTGACGCTCATTCTGCTGCCGCTCTGCTGGCTGCTTCTGACCAAGGTGCTTTTCCGTAAGACCATGAAGGAAATCGAAGGCGGCGCTCAATGGGTCCAGTCCGAATTGAATAAATTAGGGCCGATCGGCAAAGGCGAAATGATCGTTCTGATCGTCTTCTGCTCTGCGATCCTTTTGTGGTCCTTCGGCGGTGTGCTGAGAGGGTTGGATTTCGGCGGCACAAGACCTTTTGCTTCGCTGTCTGATGCCGCAATTGCGATGATCTGCGCTATTGTCCTCTTCTGCATCCCCGTGAACAGAGACCATATGGTTTTGGATTGGTCGGATATGAAAGAGCTGCCCTGGGGCGTTCTGCTCTTGTTTGGCGGCGGTCTTTCCATGGCTGCCGGCCTGCAGATTACGGAATGCGGCCAGATTATCAGCGCAAATGCCGGTATTTTGGCCGGACTTCCGCGCTGGGCGGTTCTTATCGGTGTGAGCTTGCTCGTAATGCTGGCCAGTAACTTCACGTCCAACACGGCGCTTGCCGCAACGCTTATGCCGCTCTTGGCCTCTGCTGCTGTACCGATGGGCGTGCCGGCTGAGCAGCTGCTGATGGTGACGGCTCTGTCTGCATCCTGTGCATTCATGATGCCGGTCGGAACACCGCCGAATGCAATTGTGTTCAGTACCGGACGCATTAAGATCATGCAGATGGTTTCTGCCGGTGCGGTCCTGACGATTGTCTCAGTCGTCGTGATCGGATTGTTTGCAGCAACGTTTATCAACTAATTGGTTGAAATCGCAGAGGGAGGCCCCAGCGCCTCCCTTAAATTTTTGTTGCAAAGCCAGCGCCGACGGCCGAATGAAGTGCGGTCGTTTGGTAAAATACGGCCTTCGATCAAGGCTTCCAAATGATTCCAAGACTTAAATTGGTGAACGTCACCAAGCGATACGGGTCTACTGTTGCGAATGACGCAATATCGCTTGAGGTGATGCCGGGTGAAATTCTGTCCGTGCTCGGAGAAAACGGAGCAGGCAAAAGTACCCTGATGAAGATTATCTTCGGATCAGTCACGCCCGATGAGGGCGAGATTTATTTTGACGGACGAAAAGTTAATATCTCGTCTCCTGCGGACGCGCGCGAACTCGGAATCGCGATGGTGTTTCAGCACTTTGTGTTATTTGAAACACTGACTGCTAAAGAAAATATTCTTTTGGGAATGCCTGAAGGCACTGATCCCAAGAAATTAGAAAAAGAGATTATTGAAAAAAGCCGTCATTACGGTATCGAAGTCGATCCGAACGCGATTGTTAATGATCTCTCCATGGGCGAGCGGCAAAGAGTGGAAATCCTCCGCGCGCTTTTAACGAATCCGAAGCTTTTGATTCTTGACGAACCGACTTCGGTTCTTTCTCCGCTGGCGCTTCAAGCCTTGTTTAAAACCTTGCGCCAGTTGTCTTCCGAAGGCGTTTCCATCATCTTCATTACGCATAAGCTCAATGAAATTCGCGAGCTTTCCAAACACTGTACGGTGATTCGAAGCGGCAAGGTGGCTGCCAACATCAATCCTCAGGAAATGACCGAGCAGGAGCTCGCTAAGCTCATGATCGGAAGCGATCTTCCTGAAATCATGCCTCGTCCGGAAATCAAACCGCACCCCGGTTTGGAGGTGTGTTTCCAAGGCGAGGAAGTAGGCTTTAAGAGCCGCTATCCCCTCTACGGCAAGATTAACGTTCCCTGCGGAAGGATCGTCGGTGTGGCCGGTATTTCCGGCAACGGACAGGCCGAATTGATGAAGGCAATCAGCGGGGAAGTCCTGCTGCCTAAAAACTGCATTTCTATCGTCGGCTCTTTTGCCGGGGACCTCCGCGTCAAGCACAGACGTGCTTTAGGACTTCGCTATGTTCCCGAACAACGCTTGGGTGAAGCGACAGTCCCGGAAATGTCTTTGGAAAGCAATACGCTGCTGACCAGCAACTTGTTCTTAGCTAAAGGTTTTATGCGCAATAAGATGATCGCGCGCTTTACGCGATCGATTATTGAAAAATTCCACGTCCGCTGCGGCGGACCGAAGGCTCCGGCCGAGAGTCTTTCCGGCGGCAACCTGCAGAAGTTTATTGTAGGCCGGGAGCTGCTTCATAACCCGAAGGTGATGATTCTGAATCAGCCGACATGGGGAGTGGATGCAGGCGCGGCAACATTGATTCGCAACGCCTTAATCCGTCAGAGGAGCGGAGGGAGCGCGATTTTGGTGGTCAGTGAAGAACTCGATGAACTGTTTGAAATTTGTGATGAATTGGTTGTGATGAGCGAAGGCAAAATTTCTCCTCAAGTCAAAACAAAAGATGTCAGCGTTGAAGAGATAGGGCGATGGATGTCCGGTCTTTGGCCTGATGCTAAGGAGTCGTGATGAATTTTCCTTTAGCACTTTATAACCGCCAGCGTCCGAGCCGTTTTCTTTCTGCTGCGTCCCCCTTTATTGCGGTTCTTCTGACGCTTTTGATCGGATGCCTGATTTTTGCCGGTATGGGCAAAGATCCGATGCATTCCATGTATGTGTTTATTGTCGAGCCTTTGCTCACGCTGCGAGGCTGGGGCGAGTTAGGCGTAAAAATGACACCGCTCATTCTTTGCGCATTGGGCCTTTTAGTTTGCTACCGAGCCAACGTATGGAACATCGGTGCGGAGGGCCAATTAATTGTGGGTGCTCTTGCAGGCGGCGTGGTTGCCTTGCAGGCAAGCCCCGAGGCCTCTCAGCTCTACATGATTTGGGTTATCTTAGCTGCGATGGTCGGCGGCGCTTTATACGCCGGCATCGTGGCGTGGCTCAAAGATAAGTGCAATGCGAACGAAATCTTAGTTTCCCTGATGCTTGTTTACATTGCCGAGCTTTTCCTTTCATGGGCGGTTCAATCTCCCTTGCGAGATCCTCAGGGCTTGGGATTCCCGCAAAGTCCGATGTTTGAGACGGCCGCAACGCTCCCGATCATGATTCCGGGAACAAGAATGCATTGGGGCGGAGCGTTGGTTTGCTTTGCCCTGTTCGGCATCTGGCTCATCATGTCGAAGATGTTTATCGGTTTCCAGGTGCGTGTCTCGGGCATGGCACCTAAAGCGGCCGGCTACGCGGGCTTCTCTAACCGAGCCATTATTTATTTCGTACTGCTTCTTTCCGGCGCTTTGGCAGGATTAGCCGGTGTGATTGAAATCTGCGGTCCGATCGGACAGCTCACGCCTAAGATCTCTCCGGGATACGGCTTTGCCGCGATCATTGTGGCTTTCGTAGGCCGCTTAAAACCGCTCGGAACCATTCCCGCGGCCTTCATCATGGCGCTCTTTTACCTTGGCGGTGAACTGGCACAGTCAAGACTCGGAACACCGGCTGCTTTGACGGGTGTATTCCAAGGTCTCCTGCTTTTCTGCATCATGGCTTGTGATTCTCTGATTTTCTGCAAATTAAAGTGGGTCGGATTTAATTCCGCGAAGGGGGCGGCATGAGTGTTGCAGCTTCTTTAATTGCCACCACGATGAATGCAAGCACGCCGCTGCTGCTTGCAGCTTTGGGAATTTTGGTTGCCGAACGCTCCGGTGTGCTGAACTTAGGTGTTGAAGGCATTATGCTGATGGCGGCTATCGCAGGCTACATGGCAACCGTAGAGACAGGAAGTTTTGCAGTCGGATTTATTGCGGCAGTTGCTGTCGGTATTTTGTTTGCGCTGTTCTTTGCTATTTTTGCCGTGGGGCTGAGAGCCAACCAGCAGGCATCCGGCTTGGGTGTAGCGATTTTCGGCGGCGGCTTGTCGGCTTACATCGGCATTCCTTATCAAGGCGCCGTGCTCCCTGAAAGAGCGGCTGACGGTATTCCGTTCTTAGACCAGATTCCTTTCCTCGGACAAGCATTCTTCAGCCAACATTGGATCGTTTATCTGTCTCTTCTCATGATTCCGGCTGTTTGGTACTTCTTATTCAAGACCCGAGCCGGACTCGTGGTGAGAGCCGTCGGAGAATCTCCGTTTTCTGCTAATGCTTTGGGCTATTCCGTTCCGATGATTCGATGCGCGACGCTGGCTTTCAGCGGAGCCTGTATCGGCCTTTCAGGCGCTTATTTGTCGCTTATCTATACGCCCTTGTGGGTGGAAGGAATGATTGCCGGCAGAGGCTGGATTGCGTTGGCGCTGGTGACCTTCGGTACTTGGCGTCCCTTCAGAGTGTTCTTAGGCGCGTATCTCTTCGGCGGCATGACCATGCTGCAGATGAATCTTCAGAGTATCGGAATTTCGGTTCCGACTCAGTTTATTTCCATGGCGCCTTATGCGGCGACGATTATCGTTTTGGCGCTGATTTCGAGAAATCCGACTTGGATCCGACTGAATATGCCGGCATCTCTCGGAAAACCGTTTAACCCGCATTAATTCATGATTTTTTGTTTACCTTTCTTTGAAGGAGAAAGACAGTGAAGATGTCTTTAAAACTGGTTGCAGCTGCGGCTGCCGTTGCTTCCGCCTTTGCTTTGAGCGCCTGCGGAGACAAAAAAGAAGCTGCTCCGGCTAAACCGGCAACACCGGCAGCTCCTGCCGCTCAGACCAAAGCAGCTGAACCCCTGAAAGTCGGTTTTGTGTATGTGGCTCCGATTGCGGACGTCGGTTACACAAAACAGCATGACATCGGTCGTATCTACGCTATTGATAAGGTAGGTAAAGATAAAGTCACGACGACATTCGTGGAGAATGTTCCTGAAACCGCTGACGCAGAACGTGTGATTCGTCAGATGATCGCTGACGGCAACAAGCTGATTTTCGGAACAAGCTTCGGTTACATGAACTACATGCAGAAGCTTGCTAAAGAATACCCGGATGTGAAATTCGAGCATGCCACCGGTTATAAGACAGCTCCCAATATGACGAATTACAACATTCGTTTCTATGAGGGTCGCTATTTGGCCGGTATGCTCGCAGGCGGCGCAACTAAGAGCAACATCATCGGTTATGTGGCCCCGTTCCCGATTCCCGAAGTTCTGCAGGGAATTAACGCTTTTACGCTGGGCGCAAAGTCCGTCAACCCGAACATTCAGGTGAAGGTTATTTGGACCAACGCCTGGTACGATCCTCCCAAGGATACTGACTCTGCCAAGACTCTGTTAGGTCAAGGCGCAGACGTTCTTACTCAGCACACCAATACCAGTGCTGTTGCAAGTGCCGCCGAAGCTGCCGGCAAGATGGTTATTCCGTATAACAGCGACATGAAGTCTGTCGCTCCGAATGCTCAGATCGCTGCTTTGGTTCTGAATTGGGGTCCGTACTATGCCAAGAAGATCCAGCAGACGATCGACGGCAAGTGGGATCCGACACCGGTTTGGATGCACTATAAAGACGGTGCGATGTCTCTTGAAGGAATCCGTACCGATAAAATTCCGGCAGATATCGTGAAGAAGATGGAAGAAGTCAAAGCCAAGATTGAAAGCGGCGAATTCCATCCGTTCACTGGTCCGATCAAGACCAATGACGGAAAAGAAGCTGCTAAGGCAGGTGAAGTTCTGAAAGACAATCAGCTTCAGACGATGAACTACTACGTTGACGGCGTGATCGGTAAAGTGCCTAACTAACCAGATTCAACGTTAATCCAAGCGAAGGCTCGGCAGATTTGTCGAGCTTTTGTTTTTTGAGAGCAAGAGAAACTGTGGTCTTTTTCTCATAGAAAAGCGTGATTTTCTATTTTGGCTCGCTTAATACATAGACAACCACGCCGGAGTGAGCCAGCTCCGGGCCACGCGGAAGAATGAAATCCGTCAGACCGGAATCCGAGCTTTCGGGGACCAGTCGAAAACCTTTTTCAGAGGCGGTGAATCTTCGCAGCGTCTTTTTTCCTGCATATTCAAGAAGAACGATATTTCCTACTTCTGCTTTTGCTTTCTTCCTTAGAAAAAGGACGGTTCCTTCAGGGATTCCGGCTCGATCCATCGAATTGTCCGGTGCCTTTTCCACAGAAATTTCGTCTACCGGGATAGGGAGCGAATTGAAAACATCATCTGCAATTTTTGTCGGTGACGGTTTTGTTGTAGCCGCAATTTGCGAACGAATCCAGGCAGATCCGCCTAATCTTTTTAATTGAATCAAAAGATCTTCGGTCAGAATGACAGTCGTTGTTTTTGCACCGATAAGGGGCTTGCGTCCGGCACCGGGTCGTGCGCCGCCTTTTTTCTTTGCAGGCGGTTTATTCTCAGTATCGGTCATAACAATAATTCGTACCAAAAATGGAAATTGTCTCAACTGCGACAAACGATTACGCGTTACAGGATAGGCTATTTCTAGGATTAACGTGTAAAAGACTAAGATATTTGTGGGAATGATCGAAAATATGTGAAAAAGACCACAGATTAAATTAAAGAGGCGGATCGAATATGGCTGAATACATGAGAAATGCTCTGTTTGGATTAGCGGTCGGAGATGCATTAGGTGTACCTCACGAGAAGAAACCGAGAGGCTCTTTCAGGTGCGTAGGTTGGGATTACACACCAGAACCTAATCGAAAAAGAATGTGGTCGGATGACACAGCGCTGACGCTTGCAGAACTCGACAGCTTCGGGACTCTCAAAAGAGTGGATTTTGATGCCGTCATGCAGAACTTTATGGAATGGTTTCTGATGGGCAAATTTTCTTGTACCGGGCGCTGCTTCGGAGCGGGAAAGAGTACGGTGCATGCCATCAAGAATTACTGCTATGGGAAAAAGGCAATCGACTGCGGCTCAAAGGAAATTATGTCTAACGGAAACGGCGCTCTGATGAGAATCATGCCGTTTTGTCTTTTGAAAGAGGAATACCGCAAAACCCTTAATTTCGACGATGCCGTAGGTATGACGCACAGGCATCCGATAAATCTTACCGCCTGCCGCTTTTTTGATGTGTTGGTTAACGCGATTGTTCGAGGATCGGACCTGAAGACTGCTTACAAAACGGCAGAGAAATCGTTGTCCCAAGAGGAAAAAGAGTTAATTCAGCTGCCATCCTTTGGACTTTTAAGTGAGCGCCCCGAAAGCGAAATTAAATCCGGCCGCTTTGTGCTGGATACTTTGTGGTCCGCCGTTTGGTGTGTGGAAAAGACCACAAATTATCGAGATGCCGTTTTGAAAGCCGTTGATCTCGGAGATGATTCCGACACGACGGCTTCTGTGGCCGGCGGAATAGCCGGGTTAATCTACGGAATCGGGGGAGAAAAAGGCGTTCCGACCAATTGGATAGAGCAGTTGGCTTGCCAGGATTGGTTGGCGGGTGCGGCAGAAAAGGCGGCGGAAATGACTTATTAAGTATGGATGATTGGCCAAAAATATGTAGAAAAGACCACAACTTTCAAGGCTTTTGCCTTGGCGGCTCCGGGTATCTGAAGTTTGACCGAAAAACGATTGGATCCACATCCGCAGGCAGACAAATATGAGAAAAAGACCACAATCCTGAATGGAATTTGTGGTCTTTTTCACACGGAAAGAGTTTCCGCGATTGAGCAAGCTCAGATCTTATCTCGCGCCGCTGGCCTGAAGAGCAATAGCGGCATGCTTACGGCCTTCGACAACTTCTTTACGAAGCTGACCGCTCGGGTGGAAGGAAACTACCTGGCGGGCCTTAATAATGGCGGATTCGCCGGACTTAGGATTACGTCCCGGACGCTCGCTTTTCTGCTTGATGGAAAAAACACCGAAGTTGGAAAGCTTCAGTTCTTCGCCGCGAACGAGGCATTCAAGAGCCTCATCGAAGAAAAGATCCACGATTTCCTTGCAGAAACGTTTAGGGAGCCCAAACTGTTCATAGATAACATCGGCAAGATGACTTTTGGTCAGCGTATCGCCTTCCTTGAGCAGGGTGCCAAGGACGAGAGCGGTCTCATCCTTCTGCTGTTCTTTGACAGCCTGTTTAGGTAAGTCTTCCATTTTTTAGTATGTTTTGAAACTGTGAAAAGGTTGAATTCTATACCAAAGCTATGGGGCTGTGTTGTCGTTATTTATTTAATTTACAAAGAAAAAATTTGAAAAATATTGACTTTTTTAATTTGTGATCACTCAGTAAAGCCAGAGCATTTTTTGTGCAGAAAGAGCCTAATTCGGGGAATTTTTGCCGGTCCTAATTTCGGTCTTAGAAAGCCAAAATGCATTCTCCTGAGCGGCCTGATACCGGACTATATTTCGTGACGAGTGCAAGGAAACAGGCAAAAAAAGGGCGTCAGAAATAAATCATTCAGACGCCGGTATCTAAATTAGCGAGAGAAGAACCTGAGTTCCTGAAAGGGATCTCGAAAAGCTCTTCGAAGATTCTCGCTTCAACCTCAAATCCCAAGGAGAAGTGACAACATTCAATTGCCACAAACGAATATTAGCATAAAGCCCGAAGGGTTTCTACCATAATATTTGTAAAAACCTATTTCGGGCATGCTGTTCTCTCTAACTCTTTGAAAAATTTAGTAGTTGTAGCTAGCAAAAATGGTTTGATTAGAACATTTTGTACAGGATTGAAACAGAGATTAACCAGAAAAGAAAACCGCTGATTTTATTGAGCCAAAGAGAAAAGTTTTTCGTCATCCATCGATCCGCAGCAGCTGCGGCAGAATAGCTGTAGGCGATGTGGACAAACCAGCAGGTAATAACAAACATGGCGATCATCAGGGAAACTTGCTGCACATAGGAGGCCTTGGGGTCAATAAACTGAGGGAACAGGGAGAGAAGGAACACGATGCACATGGGATTTGTGACTTGAAGAAGTGCAGCACTCGTCAAAATGTGGATTCTTTCCTGTTTGAGTTCCTTAGGATTAAACGACTTGATGGAAGAAGAAAGTGAGATGGCCGGAGCCGTCCAGCTTTTCCAGCCGAACCAAAACAGCAGCATGCATCCGCATATCTGCAGCCCGTAAAACATGACGGGCGACTCATGAATGACAGCACCGAGCCCGCTTGCAGCCAGCGTACTCATAAATAACACGCCGATAGCGTTTCCTGTGGGAGAGAGGAAAGCATTTGCCTTTCCGTAGTTAATCGCGTTTTTGAGCGTATAGAGAACGCCGGCACCGGGTGTGATGCAGGTGATAAAAACCACGATGAAAAAGACTCCGAGGCTTGAAACAGACATTTTTTATCTCCTTTGTTGTTCGTCAGTGTAGGAATAAAAGCAAACGCCTAGGAGGCTAAGTGATATAAAATCTTTATCACTCAATTATCTTTTTGCTAACATCAGAATGCGCCGCTGTTTCGATTACCGCACCATTAGACAGCTGATGCTGTTCGCTGCCGTGACTCAGGAGAAGAGCTTCCGGCGGGCAGCTAAGCGATTGAATATGTCCGTCCCACCTCTTGTTCTTCAGATCGACGAGCTAGAGGCAAGGTTAAGAATGAAACTGCTGGAGAGAACGCCTCGCGGCGTTTCTCCGACGGCACAAGGCAACGCACTCATGCCGATGATTGACCAGCTGGTGCGGCAGGCGGAAGTCTTGGATTTCTCCGTGAAGCAGATGCAGCAAAATGCGCAGGGGATTCTAACGATCGGTGCGAACACGGAGTCGATGTTGTTTTTTATTCCGGAATTTAAAAAACGTCTTGCGGCATTGCACCCGAATATTTCCCTGTTTGTGAAGGAAATTGATTCTTATCAGGTTGAAACCGAGCTCACCGACGGGACAGTTTTAATCGGCATGGCGTTTTTTGATACTTTGTCGGATCAGCGTTTGAGGATGGCAAACCTCATCAATGAAAAACCAATCGTACTTTTGAATCGAAATCATCATTTAGCAGGAAAGGGCGGTGTGTCAATTAAAGAGCTGCGAAATGAGGATTTTGTTTTTACACGGCGCGCTATTGCGCCTCGGCTGTTCGACGGTCTTGTCGGTTTTTGCCAGGAAGTCGGGGGCTTCACGCCGAGAATTATCCACGAGGTCGAATCCAGCCCGCGCCAAATGGGATTTGTGAGCTGCGGGCAGGGTATAGCTTTTCTGCCGGAATCCTTCAGACAGTGGATGCCTGAATATATCAAGGCAGAAACGATTACGGATGCAACTCCTTGTTTGCCCCTTTCAATCGCTTGGAATCCGCTTATTGAATCCCCATTACGAGATATCGTGGCAGAAGAATTGAAACAGATGTTTGTGGACCGTTGAGAAGCATAGACCGCGGTCCAAAACGGAGGAAGATTATGAATAAACCAAAGGACGAACCGGGTTTGCAAACTATTCTCTCGCATTGCGGGCGCAATTTAGAGGCAAGCGGCGGTTACGTGAATGTCCCGCCTTATGAAGGTTCGACCATTCTTCACGACGATATGGATGACCTGTTCGGGCGCGTTGACAACCATCTATATGGTGACGGTACTGCCCGGACTTATGGGACGGACGGAGGACCGACGCATGAAGCTTTTTATGAGGCCATGAATAAACTCGAAGGCGGTGTCGGGACTTGGGCCTTTAGTACAGGTTTAGCGGGGTGCACCATCCCGATGATGGCGTTCCTGAAGACGGGGGATCATATGCTTGTGACGGATTCCGTCTACGGTCCCACACGTCAGTTCTGTGAGGTACTCCTAAAAAATTTCGGTGTGGAAGCAGAGTTTTATGAACCCACCATCGGAGCGGGAATTGAGGGATTAATTCGCCCTAATACCCGTTTGATCTACATGGAAAGCCCCGGCACGCATACCTTTGAAATGCAGGATGTTCCGGCAATCGCCGCGGTTGCACGCAGGCACGGAGTCGTTACGATGATCGACAACACCTATGCCACGCCGATCAATTTCCAGCCTTTAAAACACGGGGTGGATGTCGTGGTGCATTCGGCAACCAAATACATCTGCGGTCACAGCGATGTACTGATGTCTACGGTTACCTGCAATGAAAAAACTTGGAAACAGGTCAGAGCTGTCTGCAAAATGACGGGGCAATACGCTTCTGCTCAGAGCGTGTACTTAGGACTAAGGGGCCTGCATACTTTGAAGGTGCGCCTTGATGCAGTTGGTGCGCATACACGAAAAGTGGTTGACTGGCTTCTGAAGCGGGAAGAAGTCAAAAAAGTGATTTGGCCGGCCTATGAAAAGGATCCCGGGTACCCCATTTACAAGAGAGACTTCGCAGGACCTATCGGACTGTTTGCTTTCCAGTTTCAGGATCATTACACGGATGTACAGATTAACCGTTTTATGGATTCTCTGAAGCTATTCGGATTGGGATATTCGTGGGGAGGATTTGAGAGTTTGATCCTTAGAAGCTATGGGAAACGGACGGTCGGAGATCCAAAGATTATGCGTACGATGATCCGCGTTTACATCGGCTTGGAAGATCCGCAAGATATGATCAATGACTTAGATCAGGCAATGACTAAAATGCGGGATGCCTAAAACACACGTAAAGACAAAAATTAAAGGCCGCAGAGAAGAACTCTTAACGGCCTTTTTACTCAGCTCAAAAACAAATTATTTTGTATTGAGGGCATCTTTAAACTGTTTGCCGGCAACGAATTTCGGCTGAACAGAAGCGGGAATCTGGATCGTTGCTCCGGTGGCAGGATTGCGGCCGGTACGAGCTTCGCGCTTAGCAGACTTGAAAGTTCCGAAACCAACTAAAGTGATTTCATCACCTGCTTTAACAGTTTTGACGATCTGAGCTGTCAGAGCATCCAGAACATCTTTAACATCAGCTTTAGATTTACCGGAAGCTTCTGCAACGGCAGCAATCAATTCAGTTTTATTCATTCGATTCCTCTGATAGTGTTTGAATGGAACCCTGATAATAAGGGTTTTTTAGGGCAAAAAACAAATTTTCATTTTTGGCTGTGCCGTTTTCGCGACAAACCGCCGTCCAATAGGGCTTCTTGTAAGTCAACATATCCCGTAAACGCGGTATTTGCGTGAAAATATCCTGAATTCTTTCCGGTTGTGAGAAAATTTCCAGTCGGCCTGGGACAGTAGGCCTAGCCAAAAAGATCGAGTTCTTTCTGAACCGCAGGTTCGGTCTTGTTTTTAAGAATGTCTTGTATATCCTTCAAGTACAACTTGACCATATTGGAAAAAATCAAACCGACGGAGTAGGTTTTATCCGAGTATCTGAGCTGGGAGAGCCATCGATAGAATTCGATTTCGTCTTCTGTCTGGGCTTCAATGCCGCCGCGGATCATGACGAACTTGTCAAAAAGCGACTGCGCCGACTCGATCAAAGTTTCATAGGCCTCTTCAGCACTTTGAGAACGGAACTCCTGAAAACTGTCGACGGAAACCGGATAAATCTTATCGAGTTTAAGCTGTTCGGGATCGAGGTCCGATAAGGTAAGAGAAAGCATCTTCCTTTGAAGATCAGTGAGTTCTTCGATGCTTTGCTTCAAATCCTCTTTGTATAAAGCGATTCCGGAAGTATTTTTCTTTACCATCGTATACCTATGCGTTGATTGAGGAAATTTTAGCGCAAGCGTATCAATTGCATCGGCCCGTACCATATATGAGTATGGGCTCAGGGATAATGTCTATGTACTAACCCTGAGTGGATGATGATAATTATCCTTAGTTAGTTTGCTCTTCAAGAGGTTAGTAATGAGTCAAAAGTCTGAATTTGACGCCAGAATCGCTGCTGCCGGTATCCGCAGGATCTCCCGCAGCAAGAAGATTTCCTTGAAGGGCGCCCAGCGAATTGCACTGCCATCCTTTTTAACACAGGCCCATCCAACGGAACCTAACCAAGGCTCCGGCTGGAACTTGTTTACGGCATCCATGCGTCCTGTTTAGCTCTGAGGATTCATGCCCGAACTTCCAGAAGTCGAAATCACTCGTCTCGGAATACTTAAGCGCGTCGGCGGTCGCCGCTGCACCGGTGCGGTTGTCCGTGAGACGCGTTTTCGTAAGTCAGCTCCCGCGAATCTTTCCGAACTGCTCAGGGGACAGTGTCTGCGTACGATTGAGAGGCGGGGAAAATATCTGATTTGGTATTTTGACCGAGGATATATCGTTTCTCACCTCGGGATGTCGGGCGTAATGCGGATTGTCGATCCCAAAGTTACGGAACCTGTCAAACACGATCACATCGATATTTTGTTCGGTGACTTGGCGGTTCGGTATCACGACCCCAGACGTTTTGGTTTTGTGATTTGGCTCCCGGAGTCTCAAGATCCTTATGCGCTGCCGGAAATCGCAAAATTGGGTGAAGAACCTTTTTCCGATAGTTTTACGGCTGCGCAGCTTCATGCTGCTTTAGCAAATACTTCGCTGCCGATAAAAGAGGCGATGCTGACGGGGAAGTACGTTGTCGGTGTTGGCAATATCTATTGCTCGGAGTCTTTATTTAAGGCTCGAATTTCGCCATTGACGCCTGCGAACAAAATCTCAAAGGAGCGCCTTGAGCGTTTAGTGACGGCGATCCGGGAAGTATTGACCTTGTCCTTGAACGAGGGCGGATCTACGTTAAAGGATTTCGTTTCCGCAGAAGGTGAGCAAGGTTACTTTACCTTAAATGCCAAGGTGTACGGAAAAGAAGGCAAACCTTGCGCGAACTGTGGTCGACCGATTAAGAAGATCATTCAAAACGGCAGAGCGACTTATTACTGCAGTAATTGCCAAAGGCGCTGACCCATAATTGTTGGCAATGGAAGGTAATTAAAGAAATAACCTCGACGAGTGTTTAGAAGTTGTGTCCTAGGCCGACGGTAGCAGCCCAGCCTCCTAAACCGGAATCATATCTTTTGAAAGCCTTTCCTGTTGTTCCCCAGCCAGCTTGAGTGTAAAGCGTGGTTCGTTTGGAGAGCGGGTAGAGGTAAGCTGCGCCCAGAGAATAAGAGTTGTACTTCTCCCCCGAGTCTTTGAGTTTGCCCAATGCACCTTGAGTCTGGAACTTAACTGATCCGCCCGCGAAAGGAATCGCCACAGAGAGTGCGAGCGCATGTTGGTTTGCGCCTTTGTGCGCTTCTTCGATTTCGGTGTAGTTCGGAAGTTTCATGGAATGAAGCGCATATTGGTAAACGCCGAAAAGCTTGAAAGTTCCGAAATCGTAAGAAGCTTGAACGGTGAATAAGTTCGTCGCTTTAGGTTTTGAAAGATCTTCGGTTCCTTTGTTATCCAACATTTCCCAGTAAGTTCCGAACCTGATAGCTTGGTCCTCATATGTCGCCCCGATGCCGTAATAGTGTTCGTTTCTTGACCACTTTTCTGAGTCCTCATTAACGCCGTTTGAGTAAGTGGCGTGAACCTTCCAACCATTAAGGCTGGGAGACACATAAGCAATTGTGTTGTTCATCCAGTCCGTCAGAATGAAAGCGCTGTGGATATTGCTGAGTGCCGAAAAGCTCGTGTTGTAGGCGGAGGAACTGGAGATGGAGTATTCGCCGTTGTAGGAACCAAGCGCTCCGATTCTGCCGAATGCGACCTGGCCGAAGCTGCTTTCAAAACCCAGGTAAGCCTGACGGTTGAGGGCCATGTCGCCTTTATTATCGTCTTCTTTTCCGTTTGACAGGACGTAGCCTTGTTCCAGTCTGAAGAAAACATTGTTTCCGCCGCCGAGGTCTTCTGTACCTGTGAAACCGAACATATTGGTATCCAAGCTTCCGTTGGCAAACCTAACCGTTGCAGATTTTCCTTTTAGTTTTTGGACAGTTATTCCGCCGTCGGCGCCACCATAAAGCGTGACAGAGGTTTCAGCATAGACGGCAGAAGCTGCAAACGATACAACTACAGCAAAAATGAGCTTTTTCATAAACGTGAAAATGGAAAATTAGTCGTTCTAAGTTCAGATACAAGATAGACGAATTCTTCTCTGTTTCTTCCAAAGCTGTCTGAAACATTGCCGAAAACGAGAAATTAACCCATTAACTGTTGGAAAGCAAAAGAATTCATATTAAAAAAAATGGAAGAGAAGTATTTTTGAGAGATAAAATGATAATGATTCTTATTTAAATTTCTAACTGTTCTTGAGGTTGTATGAAATTTGTTAAAACAGCTTTGGTCATAGCATTGGCCTCCGTCGGTACGATGGCTGCCGCAGAGTCTCAGGTAACGCTTTATGGGACGATCGACGGAGCAGTGGCCGTCAACAAAGCAAAAGGAGGAGACGCTACTGTTTCTCTCGAAGACGGTATCGCAGGAGGCAGTGTTTGGGGTATCGAAGGAAGTGAAGATTTAGGAAACGGATACTCCGTCGGCTTCCTTTTGGAAAACGGTTTTGCTATGGATAGCGGCTCCGCCGGAGAAGAAGGCAAGGCCTTCAGCAAACAGGCAACCCTTTCTTTGTCCGGAAATTTCGGTGAACTTGCATTCGGCCGCATGGGCGGCTTAGCCTCATATGAAGGTTCTTATTCGATTTGGGATGCGTCTCCCTTCGGTACCGACTATCTTCAGGCTGGATTGGGAAATACGTTCGTGACAGGCCAAATCAATAATAACAGTATCGTTTATGTTTCTCCTGAATTCGGCGGCTTGAAAATCCACGCACAGTACTCCAACGGCGTTGAAGACGATACAGCAAAATGGTCCCGCAACAGCCACTACTATGGTTTGGGTCTGACATATGAAATCGGGAAATTGTCTTTAGCCGGTATCGTTGAACGCTTCGACAATAAGTCCGAGGAAGACAAAAACAAAGCCACAATGGTCTATAGCTTGAGTGCAACGTATGACTTTGAAGTTGCCAAGGCTTTCTTCGGCTACCAGTACGCAAATCGTTTCCACTCCCTGGATCAGCTGGAAGATGTTTGGGTTTCCGGCAAAGGCATGAATCAAAATGCCTTCACGTTAGGCGCAGAAGTTCCGGCTGCCGGCGGTACCTTCAAAGTTGCTGCCAACTACGGATTCGGCAAAGTTAAGTCTGCCGACGGCGTCGTGGTGGACGACACAAAGCTCTCCAATGACAAATTCAATCGCTTCACAGTCGGTGCGGCATATGAATATCCGCTCTCTAAACGTACCTTTGTTTACGGCTGGGGCGCTTATGCAACCGCCGGAAAGATGTTTAAAGAAAAGGCTGTTGAAGAGAATTTCAAGTCCTGGAGCTTGGGCTTAGGCTTGCACCATAATTTCTAACTTCAGTTAGAAAGACCAGCGTGACGCCTCGCTCTCCGGCCTGAAAACGGCGGAGTTTAGCGAGGCTCTTCTTTTTTGAAGGGCTCTGTCGTGAGGTGAAGAGTCTGAGTTTTGTTCTTGAGAAGGGATAGGACAGGTTGCCCGAATACTATAATTTTTGAAAAAAGGAACCTCAAATCATGCTCTCTACCATCTTTACGATCGCCGCTGTTCACTTGATCGCGCTTATGTCACCTGGGCCGGATTGCTTTATCGTTATGCAAACTGCCGTCGGCCGCTCGAGAAAAGAAGCGCTCTGCTGCGTTTTGGGAATCACGTTAGGCGTCGCCTTTTGGGCCGCCTTATCTCTCTTAGGTTTACAGTGGCTGTTTGAACGTTTTGCGTGGCTTCAGCAAGTGATCATGCTGCTCGGAGGCCTGTACCTAGGGTGGCTTGCTTACGTTCTTCTCAAAAGCGCCTTTAAGAAAGGTACGGCACCTCAGGCCGAAGTGCAGGCGGCAGGCTCAGGATTTCGCTCCTTTGTTGTCGGCTTGCTGACTAATCTGTCTAACGCAAAAGCACTGATCTACTTTAGTTCTGTGTTTTCGCTGTTTGTCACCGGAAATATGGGAAGTACGGAAGCTGCAGTGATTTACGCCGTGGTCGTTCTTGAAAGTCTTCTTTGGTTCTCTTTCGTGGCTTTAATTCTCGGAATGCCGAAGCCCAAAGCTTTTTATCGGAGATCCGGAAAATGGATCGACGGCATTTGCGGTGCGATATTCGGGGCTTTTGGAGCTGCTTTAGTTTGGACGGCACTTAAAGAAGCCACACACTGATTTTTACGAACTCAAGGATTTTTACCTGCAATCCTGAAACAGCAAGAGCTCGGAAACCGAGCTCTTGCACTGAGGATCCTATCTAATTACTTCATGGGCTTGCCATTATTGGCACGCATGATCTGATGCGGTCTGATCAGATAGAACACAGATAGATAACCGCTCCAAATGTGAACCAGTCTTGTGAAGGGAACGATCAGGAAAATGATCAAACCGACAAAGATGTGTCCTTTCTGCCAATCCGGAACCAGAAGAATATTTTGCCAGGCTTGGTAATCAAAGGAGAAGAGGCCTCTGACCCATCCTCCTAACAGAATGATTGTTGCTCCGGACTTGTCGTAAAGGTAGGAATTCACGACGCAGCCGATACCGAGAATGATGACCGCAAGCAGCATGAACAAAACCCAGAAGTCACTCGGGCGGGAGGCCGCTCTGACACGCTCGTTGGTCAAACGGCGCCAAGTGAGAATGATCAGGCCGGTAATCGCGACGATTGCCGAGAGGCCGCCGCAGATAATTTCCATCATCTGGTGCAGACGTGGTGTCAGACCGGCGGCGTTGAGCCACTCGGTCGGTGTAAACAGACCGAAGCAGTGTCCGCAGAAAAGGAAGATCACGCCGATATGGAAAAGGTTGGCACCCCAGAAGATGTCCTTCTTATCCAATATCTCGCTGCTTTGGCTTTTCCAGCTGAACGGCGCCAGAACAAAACGCGCCAGACTGCCGAGCACCAGAACGGCGATAACGACATAAGGCAGCACTCCGAAAATCAGGAAGTGCCATGCAAGTGTAAAGCTGCTCATTATTTGCCCTCCTGTGTAGAGTCCGGAGCGCGCTGATATTCCTCAAACAAAGGAATGATTTTGCGGTTCATCGGACCGCCGAATAGCGAATCCGCACGGCGTCTCATGTCTTCTCCGCCGCCGAGGTTGTAGCCCTGCGTGCCTTGCAGAAGAACAGCGGCTTCCGTGTTGCGGTTGGCAGACGGAACCACGAAACGATCCTTATAGTCTGCTATTGCCAACAGACGATGCATGTCGCAGACGTCCTGAACCGTAAGTCCCAATGCCTTGAGTTCATTGGTTTCTTCAATGCCCTGAAGTTGTTCGGGAAGAATTTCACAGGTCAGGAACTGGCTGGTGCCCGCATTGTCTGAGTATTTGCGGAGGATGGTTCTTTCCGCAAGCAGACGGCTTAATGCTTCGACGACAGGCTTAATGTTGCCGCCTGCGAGCAGATTGGCCAAGTACTGCATCGGAACGCGCAGGCTCTGGACATCGGGGATAAAACCCTTCATGGAGAGTTTGCCTACGTCAACCGCCTGCGCAATCGGAGAAAGCGGCGGGACGTACCAAACCATCGGCAGCGTTCTGAATTCCGGGTGCAGCGGAAGTGCGATCTTCCACTTGGAAATCATCTTGTAAATCGGAGAAGCTTTGGCGGCTTCAATCCAATCGTGCGAGATGCCGGCTTCTAAGGCTGCAGCTTCGACTTCAGGATCGTTCGGATCTAAGAAGATCTGACGCTGAGCTTCATAAAGATCGCCTTCATCGGGTGTGGAGGCAAGGTCTTTGATCTTGTCGGCATCGTAGAGCATCACACCCATGTAGCGGATACGGCCTACACAGGTTTCCGCGCATACCGTGGGCAGGCCGGATTCAACACGCGGATAACAGAAAATGCATTTTTCGGCTTTACCGGTTGTCCAGTTGTAGTAGACCTTCTTGTAGGGGCAGCCGCTCATGCACATACGCCAGCCCTTGCACTTGTTCTGGTCAACCAAAACAATACCGTCTTCTTCGCGTTTGTAAATAGAGCCGGAAGGACAGCTTGCAACGCACGCCGGATTCAGGCAGTGCTCGCACAGACGCGGCAGATAGAAGAGGAACGTGTTCTTGTACTGAGCGTAGATTTCGCGTTCTACGTTCTTTAAGTTCACGTCATCGACGGTCTTAATATCGACGCCGCCCAGGTTGTCATCCCAGGCTGCAGAACCGTTGATCTTCTTCATCTTCTTGCCGGTCAGGTAAGAGATCGGCTGAGCGGTTACGCATGTCTTCATGCGGGGTGCTTTCTGAAGGTTCTGATAATCAAAGGTAAAAGGCTCGTAGTAGTCGTCAATCTGCGGCAGTTTCGGGTTGGCAAAAATGCCGGAGAGCAGGCCGAGCTTTGTGCCGCGGCGCAGCCGCAGCTTTCCGTTGTGCAGTTCCCAGCCACCCGTCCATTTCTGCTGGTCTTCCCAGCTCTTCGGATAACCGACACCTGGTTTAGTTTCTACGTTGTTGAACCAAATGTATTCGGTTCCGGGACGATTCGTCCAAACGTTTTTACAGGTAACGGAACAGGTGTGGCAGCCGATGCATTTGTCCAGATTCAGGACCATGCCGATTTGAGCACGAATCTTCATACTGCACCTCCTTTCTTGTCCGCTTCTTCATCCATCCAGTCCACTTTATTCATCTTTCTGACCCAAGCGAAGTCGTCGCGGTTCGGGGCAATCGTGCCGTAATAGTTAAAGGCGTATGACAAGTGGCCGTAGCCGCCGATCATATGCGTCGGATTCAAAATAACGCGTGTCGGAGAGTTGTGGTCGCCGCCGCGCAGGCCCGTGACTTCCGAACCCGGGGTGTTGACCGTCTTTTCCGTTGCGTGCTGCATGACACAGAGCCCTTCAGGCATACGAGAAGAAACAATCGCACGACCGACAACGGCACCGTTGGCGTTCCAGCACTCAATCCAATCGTTATCGACGATGCCGGCGTTAGCCGCATCAATATCACTCATCCACACGACAGGGCCGCCGCGGGAAAGCGTCAGCATGCGCTCGTTGTCGTAATAGGTTGAGTGAATGCCCCACTTCTGGTGAGCCGTCATGAAGTTAAGAATGATGGCCTTGTTGCCGTTATCGGCGACGTCACGGTAACCGGAGAGCGCTCTCTGATTGGCCGGCGCTCTGTATTGAGCAAACTGCTGACCGAAGGCTCTCATCCAGCTATGGTCCTGATAGAACTGCTGGCGGCCGGTGATCGTGCGCCAAGGCAGGAGCAGATACTTGTTCTGCCAGAAGGCTACATAGGGAATTTCATCGTTTTCCGTGCCGGACCAGTCGGGAGCACTGAAGGTCTTGGCCGGGCGATGGGTTAGATCATCAAAGGTGATCTTGTCAGCAATGTGTCCTTCGGAGAGGAAGCTTGCATCTACGCCGCATTGATCCTTCACAAACGACCAGCTTCTGAAGGAGAGAGCTCCGTTGGTTTCGGGAGAGACGCGAAGGATGAAGTTGGCGGCATTGATGTCCGTTTCCATCTTAGGACGTCCCTTGGCCACGCCTTCCTGAACCGTGCCGTTTAACTGGCAGAGTTCGGTGATTTCCGGATCCAGGTTCCACTTGATGCCTCGGTTGCCGCCGCCGTTTGTGGAAAGCAGCGGCCCGATGGAAGTGTACTTGTCATAAATCGTGCGGTAGTCACGATCGATGACGTGGATCAACGGGGCAGTCTTGCCCGGGATCAGGTCGCATTCGCCCTTATACCAGTTCTTGACGTCAAGCGCTTGGCCGAGTTCGTGCGGAGAGTCATGTCCGAGCGGTGTGAGAACAACGTCAGTGACGTTTCCGAAGTCGTCCGCATATTCCGCGGCAATTTCAGAGAGCTTCTTGGAGATGTCTTTGAATGTCTGCCAATCGCTTCTGCCTTCCCAAGAGCATTGAACGGCTTTAACGAACGGATGGATGAAGCTGTGCATATCCGTCGTGTTGATGTCGTTCTTTTCATAGAAGGTTGCAGCCGGAAGCACGATATCCGAGTAAATCGAAGTCGTGCTCATGCGGAAGTCCATATTGACCAGCAGATCAAGTTTGCCCTGAGGTGCGGGACGCCACTTTTCCATCAGCGGCATGAGTTCCTTGTCGGAGCCGTCAAGCTCGCTGCCTAAGATGCCGTTTTCTGTTCCGAGCAGGTGACGCAGGAAGTACTCCTGTCCCTTGCCGGAAGAACCCAGCACATTGGAGCGCCAAATGAAGAGATTGCGCGGCCAGTTTTCTTCGGCGTCTAAGTCCAGACAGCTGAAGGAAATCTTTCTGTCTTTAAGCTGATTGATCAGGAACGGTTCCGGCTCGGCACCGGCAGCTTTTGCAGCCGCTGCGATCTTTGTCGGGTTGACATTGAGCTGCGGAGCAGACGGGAGCCAGCCCATTAGTTCGCTCTGAATGTTGTAGTCAATGTAGGTACCGTCAAAGACTTTGGTATCGGCCAGCGGAGAGAGCATATCCGAGAGCGGAATGCGTTCATAGCGCCACTGATCGGTGTGTTCGTAGAAGTAGCTCGTCGAATTCATGTGACGAGTGGCCGGTTCCCAGTCTTTAGCGAAGGAGTACTCGCCCCAGCCAGCTTCCGGACGAATCTTTTCCTGACCCACATAATGGCACCAGCCGCCGCCCGGGACGCCGCAGGTGCCGCACATCAGCAGAATGTTGATGATGGAGCGGTAGGTGTTATCGGTCTGGAACCACTGGTTGACGCCCGCACCCATAAGCACGCAGGCGCGGCCCTGAGTCTTGGAGGCGGCAGTTGCGAATTCTCGTCCGAGTGTGATGGCATACTGTGCTTCGACGCCGGTGATTTTTTCCTGCCAAGCCGGAGTGAACGGAATGTTGTCCGCATAGCTCTTGGCGCATTCGCCGCCTAGACTGCGGTCAACACCGAGGTAGCTGCCGAAGAGGTCAAATACAGTTGCAACATATACGTCTTTGCCTTCGACCTGGATCTTTCTCACCGGAACCTTGCGGACCATGACTTCAGAGTTCATGGGGTTGTTCGGGAAACCGTCACGCTTGCGGCCGCCGAAGTACGGATAATCGACGTCGATGACGGCATCCGAATCTTTGAGGAACGTGAGCTGCGGCTTAATGGCTTTGCCGGTTTCGCCGTCGACTTCATGCAGGTTCCATTTGCCTAAGTCCTGACCTTCCTTCTGTCCCCAGCGGTAGCCCATAGAGCCCTGAGCAACAGCAGGTTTGTCGGAAAGCTCATCCCAAACAACCGTCTTCCATTCAGGGTTATTGCACTCGGGCGCCTTATAGCCCAAATCGCAGGCGCGAACGGTACGACCGGCAGTGAAATGACCGTCCTCACGCGGTTCCATCATCACAAGGACCGGGAAGTCGGTGAGATTGCGGCAGTACTCGGTGAAGTAAGGATCCGGGTGGTCGTAGTGGAATTCTTTGAAAATGACGTGGCTCACCGCCATGGCAAGTGCCGCGTCGGTCGCCTGTTTCGGATGAATCCACCAATCGGCGTCTTTAGTAACTTCACAGTAGTCCGGACAGACGTTGACGACTTTCGTACCGTTATAGCGGGCTTCCGTTAAGAAGTGGGCGTCCGGTGTACGGGTCATCGAGATGTTGGTACCCCAGACGATGATGTAGCTCGAATAGTACCAGGCTTCGGATTCCGGAACGTCGGTCTGCTCGCCCCAAGTCTGAGGAGAAGAGGGCGGCAGGTCGCAGTACCAGTCATAGAAGGAGAGGAGGGCGCCGCCGATCAGACTCAGGTAGCGGGTACCCGAGCCGTAGGACACCATGGAGTAGCCCGGAATCGGAGAGAAGCCGGAAATACGGTCAGGACCGTACTTCTTAATCGTATAAAGGTTAGCCGAAGCGATGATTTCAAGGGCTTCATCCCAAGTCGTACGAACCAAACCGCCTAAGCCTCGGGCTGCAGTGTAGGACTTACGGATTTCGGGATTTTCGACGATGGAGGCCCAGGCCTCGATCGGCTTCATGGTCTTGCGGGCCTCTTCCCAGGCGGCCTTTAATTCGGCACGAATCAAAGGATGTTTAACGCGGGAAGCAGAGTACAGATACCAAGAGTAGCTTGCACCGCGCGGGCAGCCGCGAGGTTCGTGATTCGGTACGCCGGGAGGCGTGGGCGGGTAATCCGTTTCCTGTGTTTCCCAGACGACGATTCCGTCTTTAACATAAACCTGCCAGCTGCAGGAGCCGGTGCAGTTAACGCCGTGGGTGGAACGTACGATTTTGTCGTGTGCCCATCGATCCCGGTAAGCCTGTTCCCAGGTCCTGTCTTCTGCGGTCACTTCGCCCCAACCGTCTGAGTACGAACCGACCTTCTTAGCGAAGAACAGGGAGGACTTCATGATTCCGGACATTTTGTTCTCCAATTAAGCAATTTCTTGAGGTGAGAAAGAACGATCAGCAAAGATCCGGGGCGTTCTTTCTGTCGTAGTAGTAAACGTTGATGGCGAGAATGGCGATAAAGATCACTGTGGAAATAGCGAACATTACGCCGGCACCGCATTCGGCAAGCAGCATACCGATCGTAAACGGACCGTATGCACCGACCGCGGAAGTCCAGCCGACGACCGCACCGCCCTGAAGCGGCGGGAAAAGCACTGCCATCTGTTCAGTGGTGGAAGCGTTGCCGACACCGGTCCAGAAGAAGACCCAGAACATGACGATGAGCCAAATCCAGCAGCCGGAGACCGTCGTAGGTTTGTAGAGCCAAAGGGCAAGCAGACCGATGATGTTGCAGACAGCCATTATCGTTGTGACGCGGCCGCCGCGAATCTTATCGGAAACTTGGCCGGCACCGACTCGGGAAAGCGCGCCGATAACCGGGCCCAACCAGGCAAGCGCGACGGCACTCGGAGCTCCTTCAATACCGGCAAAGGTATGGTTGCCCAGCAAGCCTAACTGCGCACCGAGACCGGCGAACGTCGCAAATGTTCCGTAGTAGAAGAGGGTCATGAACCAGGTGTGCTTATTGCCGAAGATGGTCCACTCCTGCTTAATGTTTCCGGAGACCGGAACGGAGCGCAGGAAGAGCCAAGAAAGGATGGTGATGATTGCGACCAGAGGAATCCACACCCAGGAGGCATTTTGCAGCCAGTAAGTAACAGTCTTTCCGTCAGCCAGATGAGCGACCTGGCCGTCACCTAAGAAAGCGAATGCGGAGAAGCCGATAACGAGCGGGGTGACAAACTGAACCAGGCCGGTACCGAAGTCAGAGAGTCCGCCCTGAATACCGAGCGCCAATCCTCTTGCATGTTTCGGGAAGAAATAGTTCGTGGAGGCCATTAAGCCGGAGAATGTACCGCCGCCGATACCGCTTAAAAGTGCGAAGACAATCAGCATCCAATAAGGTGTATCAGGATGCTGGACGGCGTATACCCAGCAGAAAAAAGGGATTAACAGCAGGCCCGTTGAGAGTGTAACTAGAATTCTGGTACCGAGAATCGGGGGCAAGAAGGTCCACAAAATACGAAGTGTACCTGCGGAGAGACCCACCATGGCAACAAGCCAATAGAGCTGGCTGTGGGTGAGAGAAAAGCCGATTTCGTTTAATCTCGGAGCGAGAGACGGGACCAAGAACCAAGCGCAAAAGCCTAGGGTCAGGCTGAAGGTACTTAGCCACACAGTCGTCCATGCCAGCGTCTTATTCCATTGGGCCGGATTTTCAGGATTCCAAACCTTGATATCTGGACGCATATTTTTTCCTTATTCAACTTAAAACGGTACTCGAACTTTTATTCGGGTTTGTTCTCATTCTATGGGCGCCCTCCAATATGTAACCCTTTGTTTGTTCGAATTGAGCAGAGGTTAAGGAGCAAAAATGCGTAGTTCACTAACATAGAGATAATAAAAATTAACGGAGAATGACATGAATTTGGGGTTAAAAGCGCTGGCTTGTCTGCTTTTGTATCCGGATGCGGCGCTGAAAGATAATCTGCAGGAAATTAAGGAAGCCGTTGCAGAATCGACGCTTGCTAACGATCAGAAGGAGGCTCTCGAGATTTTTATCAATCACATGATTGAGACGCCGATGGCGGATTTACAGAAAGAATATGTGGCGACTTTTGATATCGGCAAGAAGGCGAGTTTGAACCTTTTTGAGCACATGCACGGGGATTCACGGGAACGAGGCTCGGCGATGATCAACCTTAAAAAGCTCTATGAAGAGCGAGGGCTTACGATCGAGAGTAATGAATTTCCGGACTATCTGCCGATGTTTTTAGAATTTTTATCCGGGTTAAATGATGCAGAAGCGCAGGCGCTCCTGGACGGTGCGGCACGACACATCGCTGCGATTGACGTCGCCTTAAAGAAAGAAGAATCTCCGTGGGCCGTGGTCACCGGTGCGATCATGTCGCTTACTGCTATGAAGAATTCAGAAGTTAAGTTTGAGCGGGATGATCTCCTGCCTACGACGGAGGCAGAGTCTTTTGATTCTCCGGTGAGGTTCGGAGGAAACGCCGATCCGGTACAGACCGTGCATTTCAAAAAATGAAAAAAAAGCGGAAGATCGAAAGACCTTCCGCATAAAATATTTTCACCCCATTTCTTTGGATTGCTCCAAGGAGAAGATTTCTGTCTCAAAAGACATCATCCAGTGATTGAAATCATATCATAAAATGAGAACGATTCGCATTTACGTTTGTGTGAAATTGTATCAGATGCCTTTTGAACTTCGTCTTTAGTCCGTCCGTCTCAATTATTAATGAAGCGGATATCGAAAACGCGGCGGAAAACGATAAGAAAAGGGGCGGGAGCCAAAAGACTCTCGCCCAAAAATTTTCACCCCAATTGCTCTTTTGCTGACAAGGAGTTGCGTAAGAACTCTATGCTTCAAAGGAGAAGATTGAATTCAATCAATCGATAAGCGAAATATAACACAAATAAGAATGATTATCAATATCAATTTTAGTTTTTGAAATTATGCTGTTCGCTTGAATGTCTGTGCAGCCTTTTCGTACTTGTTGTTTAGCGATCCTCAAACTATTGTCGCTGTTCGTATTGTTGGGTTTTAGTAGCACACAAAATTAATCGTTGACTCTCCCAAAAGTTAGGTATATACAGAAGAGATCCCAACCACCTCGTCAAGGAGAGGCAGATGACAACAAGACGAAACTTACTCAAGAGCTCTTTATCGCTTGCAGCGACACCCGTCGGAATGAGCGTCGCGATCGAAGTTGCACATGCGGAAGATATGCCGAAATGGAATAATGAGACAGATGTTCTCGTTCTCGGTTACGGCAACGCCGGATCTAATGCAGCGATCGCAGCGGCGGACGCCGGAGCAAAAGTTCTCATCCTCGAGAAGACGCCTGCGGGCGGCGGAAATGTCTCTGTTTCTTCCGGCGGCTTTGTCGTTCCGACAAACAAAGAAGATTATTACAAGTTCCAAAAGGCGCTGTATGAATTGTCTCGCTCTGAGTGGGATGAAGACCTTTTGGACCTGTTCTGCGAAGAGTCCCTCCATTTAGGCGATTATGTCTCTTCACTGGCTCCCGAAGGAAAGATCGGTGTATACGGACACGCGGGCTATCAGAATTTGCCTGGCGCAGATTGCGTGAACAAGATGTCGATGCGAAATGTTCCTGGCGCGAAAGGCGGCGACCGCCTCTTCGGAATCTTTGATCGCGCAGTAAAGGCGAGGAATATTCCGGTTCTTGTTAATTGTCCCGCCAGAAGATTGATTAGGAGAGGAAATGAGGTTCTGGGTGTCGAGGCCGTATACGAAGGCAAACCTTATTTTGTGAAAGCCAATAAAGCTGTCGTGATTTGTACCGGCGGATTCCAATCTAATCCTGAATTGATGGCTCGCTATATTTACGGAAATCCGATGGCTTACCTCGGAAGTCCGGCCCATACTGGAGACGGACTGTTGATGGCCCAGTCCATGGGATGTGACTTGTGGCATATGAATTCGGTTTCTGCACCTTTGGGCGTTCAAGTTCCAGGTGTTAAGGCAGGCATTGCCATGGTCACTAGACAACCGGCTTTCATTTGGGTTGACCAGGATGGTAAACGCTTTGTGAATGAGAAAAAGCTCGACTACCACTGCTCTTGGATGGCTGTTAATAATTTCGACGCCATTAATCATCGTTATCCGAGAATCCCGTGCTTCATGATTATGGACTCGAGCTACCTGAAAGCCGGTCCGCTCATTTCCAACGGAGGTTCAGGCTGGGCGATCAATCGAGAGGGTTATAAATGGAGTAAAGACAATCAAAAAGAAATTGATTCCGGCGTCATCATCAAAGCCGATACGATTGAAGAGCTGGCAAAGAAACTTGGCATTGCCGACCCGTCCATTCTCTCAGCAACAGTTAAGCGCTGGAACAGCGATTTAAGAGAAAAAGGGATTGATACGGAATACGGCCGCACGCTGACGGCAGATCCGAATATGAAGGCAGTCTTTGTCGGACGTGACGTAAAGAGCTGGTCAGCCCCGATTGAAGAAGGGCCTTTCTACGCCGTGAAACTGGTTCCTGTCACTTACCACACGATGGGAGGCCCGAAGAAGTCTGTGAAAGCAGAAGTTTTGGATCCATTCGGTCAGCCGATCCCGCGTCTTTATGTTGCCGGAGAGCTCGGCTCTACTTGGGGTCTTACATACCAAGGAGCCTGCGCAAATGCTGATGCAATGGTTTTCGGAAGGGTCGCTGGCAAGAACGCGGCTACGTTAGAAAACTGGAAGTGATTTTTTAACCTAAAGCGGACCTGGAGAATTGGAATAGTTTCTTCAGGTCTATGCTTAGCTCACTTATTGTTTGCGGAAAAGCTTTCGTATTGTTCTTTCGAATAGAGTTCTTGGATTGTCTTTTGGAAAAATCTGAACATATCGTTGGCGTTACCGGATTCGTAAAACAAGCCCAGTTCACGATGGAACTCTTCAGAGTTTTGATTCAATACGGTAATCGGGAAATAACCGTTCACCATCAGACAGCCGTTCATCATTAACGAAGCGGTTCGCTTGTTTGCGTCATAGAAGGGCTGATTCCTTGCCATGAAAAGAAAGACGCCGATGGCGCGTTCCACAGGATTGGCGACTTCATGTTGCAGAAAGTTGAAACCGTTTTGAATAATCTTCTCGAGATCGTTGGTCGGAGGGGCAAATGAAATGTTATGCAGGCTGACATCTTTCGACCGAATGACACCCCACTCCAAGGCGTCCTCTTTTCCGACATAGTTGTGTAGATGACAGGCTGTCGGAGCGGATAACTCAAATTTGTCTTCCTGGATGAGGCCTGCCAAAGCCTTTGTACCGTCACCGTAATTTTTGATCTGCAGCAAATCGAGATTGCTGAGTCCGCTGACAGAGTGGCCAGCCAATATGGAAGCTGTTTGAGCGAGCGTTGCAGGACTATTTTCGAAAGAACGCAGAGTGTTCCAAGTGTACGGTGCAAGATTTTCGAGAAGAAATAAACAGCATTTTTCACGATCAATGGGAGATGAAATTCCATATGGAATTTCGCACTGATCCCAGAAAACTCCGTTTAGTTCCTGCATCCTGTTTGCCTTACTATCGTGATCAGGAGAAGGCAAAGCTAACCAATTGCCTACTCGAAATAATTCCTAAGAGATCAGTCGGGTACTTCAGCCCATCGTATGAATTGTCTATCTTTTTGAGAAAAAACCAACGCAGCCCTTAATAAATTGCACTTTGCTAGTTGTTCTCCATAATGTCTTGTTTTAATTTGACGAACAGCTTCTTGAAGAAGAAAGTCCGGAGATTCTTTTTCTCGGCAAAACTTGAATTCGAGAACCCAGTAATTTTTGTCAGTTTGAATTTCTAGATCACTTCTGCCAAGAGCATTGTGAACTTCGCCTCTCGCTGTTACTAAAGCGCTGGAGCTGCTCACCATAATAGATACCGCAGACCGACAGCTGGCTTCAGTTGTAAGAGGAAAAGCCTGATAATCAATTCCAAGAATGATGCGGTTAACTTCTTTTACGAAAGCTGGGAGATCTCCTTTCTCCAAATAGTCAGCTAAATAACCTTCTCCGGCTCTGTTGATAGCTTTTTTATCTAAAATGACCTCAGCGTAGAGGCGAGCCATCGAAACGCTCACCTCTCTATTGGGATAGCCCAGCGTTACGGTTGTTCCTCTTACTGTTTTAATCGTCAGGTAGCCGGTCTGCGCAAGCAAAACCTTATCATCCAAAAGGGAGAATTTGGCGGAAAGCGCCAGGTCATCTAATTGGACTTGTTTTTCGCTTTCGTAATCCTCTGGTTTTAAAGTAGAGTGGGATTTTAGATATTCGAGCAGTACCCCTGGTTGGCCTCCGCTTTCATACCAATAATTATCAAAACCGTTTGAGGGAAAATTCAAAAATTTCAAAAGTGACCATGGAGAAAAAACTCGTTGAGTTGCTGTCCTTTCAAAGCAAAATCCATCGTAGTTTACTGTCAGCTCCTCCAGAAGTTTTTCTTTTTCTATGCCGAGCTGAAGAGAAGCCTGTTCGAGATATCCGGAAAAATACCTTTGTACCTCTTGGTGAGAATATCCAAGCAAGGAGCCGAACTCAGACATTAAAGAAATGTCTGTAAAGTGATTGAGTTCGGAAAAAATGCTGGTTTGGCTGAACTTTGCAATTCCGGTCATGAAGAAAAATCTTATTGCTCCATCCCACTGCTTGAAAGCGCCATAAAGTCTCCAGAGTTTCTTTCTGACTTCATCAAACAGCTGTGGGTTATTTAGGCAAGAAGTGAGAGGAGTGTCGTATTCATCAAGTAGCAGTACTACAGAGTTGTCAGCTTGGAGAGCTAACCACCCGATAAATGCACGGAGGCCTTCCTTATCGGTCTTTATAGGGCTGACAAGTCTGTTGACAGTTAAAGTGTCAAGGAGGTACTGGTCGAGAAGTTCGCTAAATTCTTCTGCGGAGGAAAAGCCTTTCAGATTCGAGAAATCCAATCGTATAACTTGATAAGTACTTTCGTCTTTCCATAAGGACTCTATCTCAAGACCATGGAAGTCTCGTAGTCCATATTTGAAGAGAGATTCAAACGTAGACAGCAGCAACGACTTTCCGAAGCGTCTGGGCCTAGATAAGAAAAATTTTTGGCGCTTCGAGGCCAGAGTGTAGATCAGACCGGTCTTATCAACATAAATCTGGCCGCTTTTGCGTAATGCGGAGAAGTCCGAAGTTCCAAGTGGGAGCGGCGCCAAAATTGTTTCCATAAAGCCTCCAATTTGTTCTAATTTTATCAACACCAATGAGTAGTCGCTTACTTAACTTAAGAAGAGAGGGCTAAAAGAACACATTTTCAGAATAGAGACGTTCCTACGGCTTTCGACAAAAAGAGGCGGCACCGAACAATCAGTAGCCGCCCAGGAGAAATTGAAGGTTTCAGTTATTTTTGTTTAATTCAGTCCGTTCAGCTGTCCTGCATAAAGGATGAACAGACGCAGACACATCATGCCGGCGATTGCCGAAATGCAGCTGAGGTAGAAGCAGCTTGCAGAGCGGAAGAAGCTCAAAGTAATCGGAACAATCATGCCGACGAAGATAGCGCCGAGCCAGAAGACCCAAGCCCAAACACCGGTTGTGAATGCAGTGAATGCAATCTTTGCCACTTCCGTTCCGGTGATCAAAGAAACTGCGATCATGAAGATGCACATCGCTTCGACCAGAATGATCGGATATTCAGCCACATGCAGGATATGCATAGAGGAGTCTTCACGCTGAGCTCCGAAGCAAATCGCAAAGAGGCGAATCGCAGCGCAGCCCGCGGAAAAGCCCGAAGCGACGAACAAGGCCGGAAGAACTGCCGTGTTGATCAGCGGGAAGCGAATCAGCGCGGAGATCAGGAAGCCTGTGTAGGCACAGATCACAACGGCTAGAATCATGACTACCCAATCCAATACAACTCGGAAGTGCGCAAGGAAGTCAGTGAGCGGCTTTAAAAACTTCAATATCGGCAAATCCCTGAAGACTAAAAGCGTCAACACGAAGAGCAGCGGGATATAAAAGAGCAAAGCCGCAACACCGATACTCATCACCGAGGTCGGGTTGTAGAAGATCAGAATGCGCCAGAAGTTGAAAGGATCCGTCAGGTCAAGCACCAAGCACACCATACCCAAAAGGATGGTGACGAGGCCCACCATGGTGGCAGCCTTCATCTGCGGATTATCAGCGTGCGTCCCTTTGTAGAGATTGATGATGATGGCTAGCGCCACCGCACCGCCTGAAATACCGGCTAAGAAAAGGTAGACGGCAATCGGCCAGGGCCACGCCACACTTCCGGATAAACCGGTCGTAAAGTCAATAACGATATCTGTGGTCTGCATATCAAACCTCTTCTTTCAGTTTCGGAATGTAATGCAGGTTCGGATGGGTTCCGAGAACTGCCCGTACGCGCACGGAGTTCTTAACGGCCAGCATTTTACTGATGTAAGAATTCGGATCGTTCGTGTCCCCGAAGACAAGCGCATCGTAGCGGCAGGCTTGGACACAAGCCGGCTGCTCGCCGATAGCAAGCTTGGTGTGCAGACAGAAGTCGCAGTTCTCTGCGGCCTTCGTTTCTTCGTTGATGAAACGAACGTTGTAAGGACATCCGGCAATGCAGTACTTGCAGCCGACGCAGCGGGAATTGTCCATGGTCACGATGTTGGTGGCCGGATCTATGTGCGCAGCGCCTGTCGGGCAGACTCTCACGCAGGGCGGCTCGGAACACTGCTGGCAGGAAACGCGGACATACTTGCGGTTGCCAGGCGTGCCGTCGAGCGGCGACTGGCGCTCGAGCGTCATGCGAAGCTGACCGGCTGGAACATGATTGGTCTCGGAGCAGGCTTCCTTGCAGGCTCCGCAGCCGACACATTTGTTCTGGTCGAAGATCATCGCAAACCGAGGCTTATATCCGCTGACATTACCGGCCTTTGCTTCCTGCTTGTCCAGCAGAACGGCGGTGACGGCTCCGAGGGCCGTGCCGGCTAGGAATTTTCTACGGTCTATTGTCATGATTTTTCTCCGAGGCCCGTTTCCGGGCCCCTCGGAACGGTTACTTAAGCGGATCTACTGCAGTCTTGGAGAACTTTCCTGCGTCCAAGATTTCTTGAGCCTTGCGGACATAGTTCTGCGCCGCAGCCAGGCGCTGGGTCAGATAGTTATGAGCGTGGGCACCCCAGGAACCGTCTTTTTCAATCATGTCGGCAATCTGTGTGGCCAAATCCACATAGGAGAGGACCTGAGTTCTTTGATCGCGGTCGAGGCGTGTGACTTCGAGGAGCTTGTTGATGCGTTCGGTTGCGCCGCGAATTTCTTTGTAGCCGTCTTTAATCGGGTTCTGCAATTTCACGAGTTCGCCGTAAACCTGTTTCTGGTCTTTGTAGACCAGACCTTCTTCAAGTTTAGAGGTGTACTGGCTGTGGCAGCCTTTGCCTTCAAATACGGTCCAGTCTGCAGGCGCGTTGCGTGCGCAGCTCCACATCAGATCGACGAAATCACGGCCCTTTTCATCTTTGGCGAGTTCGTACTGAGATACGGTCTTGCCGTCGACTTTAACCTCTTTCTTAACATAGGAAGTCTTATCAGGCGACGGATTGATCTTGTACATGTGAGCGCGGTACAGAGCGGTGCCTGCGACTTTGGCCTGATCTTCGCTGTATTCACCCGGTTTCGGCATATTGGGCATATGACAGGCGATGCAGTCCACTTTGCTGTGCGTATCTGTGTGTTTGAAGACATCGGCCTGAACGGTATGACAGGTCTTGCAGTCCTGCTTCATCGGAGGATTGCTGACGTAAGCCATCCAAGCTGTTCCTTTGACTTCGGACTGATCATGGCAGGAGGGGCATCCCACGCCGTGACGGGCATGCACGCTCATGAAATGCTGAGCGGTCTTGTCGTTGTAATTGGATTCGGCAAGAGACCGAAGTTCTTTCTTAGAGAGCTTGATCTCGGTCTTTGGATCGATACCGAGGGATTGCAGGAAACCGTCCACGCCTTCGATCTTAAAGGGAACGTTCTTGAGGCTTTCCGGAGCTTTAACGGGAACGTTGTCTTGTGCAAAGGCGGCAGAGGACATCGTCAAGCACGCCAGTGCGGACAGGAGAATGGTTGTTTTGAGAGTTGACATTTTGTGCCTTTAAATGCTTTGTGGGTTACGGGTTAAGCGGACGCATTTCCTGCTCTTCAGCGAGGAATTCCGCTAAGTCGTCGTCCAAATATTTGTCTGAGTACAGAAAAATCGTCCCGGAGGAAGTCTGCGTGAACTTGATGTCCTTGTTTTCTTCTTTCCGTCCGATGGACTGAAGCAAACATTCCAGTGTCGGAACATCAAAATCAAACGGAGACTCCAGGAACATCTGGGAGGGAACCGGCCGCGGATAAATCCGAGAATTTTCTCGAATTTGGTCGCACACCAGCGCTTCGGCGTTGTCTTTGACCGCCAGAATTCTGGCGTAGGAGTGCGACATGAGGGGCTTGAAATAAAGGTATTCCCCGCCGTCCGGGGCAGTGATCGAGAAGATGCCTAAATCAGCTTCTTCGGTCGCTTTGCAGACGGTTTCGAAATAATCTTCGGGGAGTTCCTCTTCCAGTTCTTCTTCGGACTGCAGGTCGCTCGGATGAATATCTCCGCGTACCAGAGAGCGCAGCATTTCTCTGCGGCTTAAAGCCTTGCGGCTCGGACGCAGATTCGGATGCTCTGCCTCGTAGAGATCAACCTTGCCCTCAGGCGTGAGCTGGACCTCAAATTCCTGCTGCTCTTTGCGCTTCATTGCACGCTCTAGAACCGCATCGGTGGAAGTTTCAGCGGCAGCCTGCAGTTCGGCTGCATCAGGGACGGCAGCGGTTTTAACCTGGCGTAGAAATAGCTCTTTCACCTTTCCTTTTTCGGCCAATTCCGTCCGTCCGCTGAAGTCGGCCACGATGTCGGCTAAAAGCAGTACGTGCGCTTTAAAGAGCGGCAGTTCGTAGATATTTTCCTGTTGACTCATGATGGAAGACCCGTGTTATTTAATGAGACCTTCTTTCTGCAGGACAGGGATGACAAAGTCCAGACGGTAGGCCTTCAAAGTATCCGTTGTCGGAACCCCGGTTTCTTTATCGCAGCCTATCTGTTCAAAGAAGATGTCAAAGCTCTTGTTAATGTCATCCGGATCCATGCGGACGGTACCTTTCGTGAAGGGCTTTCTATCCTTCGGATCGGTGTAAATCCAGCCCGGAACCAAGTCATGGTCCTTTCTCATGTTGGAAGAACCCAGCTGGCGCATGGTGTAGACGCGCTGCAGCATCCAGGCGCGGATACCGTCTTTATCCAGATCGTCGCCGGTCTTGTTAACTCCGGTGACGGCGGAGAAGATCTTGGCTTCCATATTGGGGTCGCCGACGTACTGATTCTTTTCGTCGGGGCAGTATTCCCACGGAGCCATCCAGGAGCACAAACCAAGCATGTTGTGCAGTTCTGTTCTGGCGATAACCCACTGAAGGCGTTTCATCTTATAGGCGTTCGTCGGTGTGTAGTCGCCTATTTGGTCGACGGCGCTTTCATCGCCCCATGTGACTTTCGCGATGTGCTTCATTTCCTTGATCGGCAGACCGCTGCGGGTGAAGTTCACGTGGGCGTGGGCCATCGGATCGCGGTTCCACATGCAGTTGAGCACGCAGCCCAATTGTCCGTCATCTTCGTTGGTGTGATGCTTCGGGTGACCGTTGGACCAATAAAGCGTACGGTGGTCGTCGCTCCAGGTCTTCAGAGGAATACCGAAGTGGTCGAGCATGACAGGCGTCGTTTCGCCGAGCCACTTGCCGAATTCGCCTTTGCGATAAGCGATTCTCGGGAGGAAATCCTGCATTGCGGAGGCGTCCACATCGTCAATCTTCTTCCAGGGCAGGGAGTCGTACTCTTCCTTGGAGAGGAGTTTCTTCCAGTATCCGTCCTGATACATGACGATCATGTCGCGCTGCAGCTGGCCGTAGTTGCACCACAGGCCCAAGTCGTCCATGAGCTGGCTGCCGACAATTGCGATTTCAATGTTCCTTTCTGGATGATTCTTCAGATTCGGATAGAAGAAGATCGGGAAGAGCAGGCCGCCGCAGGTCTGTTCAGTAATCGGATTAACGTTGTACTTGGCGGCTGTCGCGGTATCTTTAATGACCGGATAGCAGCGGATCGGGCAGGCAAAGCACCCGTTGTTGCGGACGTGACGAGCCCATTCGCGGTCGCCTAAGAAGAATTCGCCGGCGTTGGTGCGGAAGGCCATCTTAGATAGACGCCTTGTATCGAGCGGAACGTTGATCGGAGGATTGGCCGCGCCCCATTGTTTTCCAGGCATACCGGACCAGCGGGAATTCAGAGAATGATATTCAAAGAGCGGATGCGGATAGCGGGAAACCACCGTCTGAGTCAAAGCGCCTAAGAGTTCTTTGTTGCGGTTGACGAGTTTTTCCCATTCTTCTTTGTCTGCTGCGATATGGATCGGCTGGTCGCCGTCGATTGCAATACCTTTTAGGTTCTTGGAGCCCCAAACACCGCCGATACCGCCGCCGGTATGGCTCTTGGCATTGATAATGACGGACATCGGAAGAAGGTTTTCGCCTGCCGGTCCGATCACCGTGACGGAAGCTGAAGGAGAAGTTTCCTGATTGATTAATGCAGCTGCACGGCGTGTTCCCTCGCCCCAAATATGATTGGCTTTTCTGATCTGAACATCGTCGTTATTGACGTAAACGTATACCGGCTCTTTGGCTTTGCCTTCGATGATGATGAAGTCGTAGCCGGCGTATTTCATTTTGGCACCGAGGTCTCCGCCCAAGTGAGCACTTCCGATTTCATGGATCGGATAGGTGGTCGGATACATGGTGGTAACGGAGGTTCTGCCGGAGCAGACGGCACCCGTACCGGTCAGAGGGCCGGGAGCGATAACAATTTTGTTGGCTTCATCGAAAGCCTGTGTTTTCGGAGGGACTTCATCCCAAAAGATTTTGTAGCCCAAAGCTGTTCCGCCGATCCAATCTTTCTGTGTCGGAACCTTTGTGATTTCACCGGTAGTGAGGTTGATTCGAAGACCTTGTCCGGTCCAACCGTATTTCTTTGCTTCTGACATTTGGATAACCTATAGAGAAAATCAGCCGTGACAAATACCGCACTGGTCGTTGTTGTTCTGGGGCATATAGCCGTGAGGAACGCCGCGGGTCGGTTCTTTGGAGCGATCCATCCACGGAACGTAGCGGATCGCTTCGGTCGGGCAGGCTTTCACGCATTTCGGATCGCCGTTGCAGAGGAAGCACTTGCTGGCGACGTTCTTTTCAACATCGAAGCTCATCATGTTCCAGGGGCAGGCTTTCTGGCAAAGGCCGCAGCCGATGCAGGTTTCTTCATCGACATAGCGGGCACCGGTCTTAGGATTGACGCGGATGGCGCCTTTCGGACATGCGTTGGCGCATGGAACCGGGTGGTCGCACTGACGACAGGTGTCCTGTACGCATACCGGGTCAGAGCCGTATGCGCCGTTGTGCGGAGAGGTGAGAGAGGTGCCTTCCGTACCGTAGAACATTCCGCGATTAATTTTGATTCGAGCAAGGCGCGGATCTGCTTTACCGTCATTAAATTCCGTGCAGGCTAATTCGCAGCGCTGGCAGCTGACACATAAACTCGGATCCGCGATCAGGATACCTTTCGGAGCGGAGAGAATGATGTACGGCTGTGCACCGGTTTGTGCACGGGCGGCGTTCATCGCAGCCATGGCGGCAGCGACGGTTGATACTTCTAAGAAGCCGCGTCGGGTGATATCCATCGGCAATCTTGCCTTGGACAACAGTCCTTTGAGATCTAGCATTTTGACTCCTGTGGTCGCAAAGATAGAATCCGCATAATTGGGGTGAAACAATTATGCAGGGGGTTGTTTCAAATTAATTTGAAGACTGACGAAGGGAGCGCTTCAGTATTTAATTTAGGAGTGTCCGGTCAGCGATGAAGGAGACTTATTTGTCGAGTGAGGGCGGAAAGAGGAAATGGAAGGGAAGCAGCTGTTCAGCCTGACTGGCGATGAACAGATTTTCTTCTTTGCTTACATCCGAAAGCGCAAAGCTAATAAAGTTGTGTAAAAGCATTGCTGTCTCCTTGCGAACGAAATTCATTGGGGTGTAAAGGTGTTGGATTTCGTTACGGGTAGGAGTATACCCTAAAGTGTTTTCACTTGGTAACAAATTAACATTGTCTTAAAACATAACGTGAATTAGTTATAGTCTTAATCCGTTCGGATGAATTTTAAGGAAATTCAATCGGTTATTGATTTCACCTCTCTTTTGGTGATAGTAAAAATTACTTGAAAGACAGACAGGAACTACCCCTATTCAATTCTCAAATTAGGTTTTAATACCATAATTTTAGTATGCAACTAGGTAAAAGTTCTAATCACGCTAACTAGTTATTTTTGCAGAGAAATTTCTCTTGAGAGACAAAAAATAGAAATCTGCGCTCGAGTATGAACTCAAGCGCAGATTTAGCGTGAAGCGGAAACGAAAATTCGATTCTCGCTAATCAGGCCAGAATTTTGCCGACGACGTTAACAAGCAGCTGAGAAGCCTGAGGGAGGATGGCTTCATTAAAGTTCATGTTTCGGTCATGCAGTCCCGGTGCGGCGCCGCTTCCGATGCCGTAGTAAAGAACTCGGAGCTCCGGTTTGGCCTTCTTATAGAAGTGGAAATCTTCCCCGCCGCCACCGCAGTTGGCACCTAAAGCTTCTTTTCCGAAAGTCTCTGCTACGGTTTCTTTGAATAGCTCACCGAGTGCTTCATCGTATTCAGGACCCGGGCAATATTCTGTGACTTCGCACGAGGCTTTAGCTCCGAAACTTCCTTCCAAGCTTGCGGCTGCGAGTTTCATTCTATCGATGATTGTTTCGAGCGCGGCATTGTCCTGAGCGCGAAGGTCATAGGCGATCTTCACGAAGCTCGGGATAGAGTTGGTGGCACCGACTTCGGAGTGAATTTGTGTCGGTTTGACGGACCAAGACTTGTTCGGATCGATTTTGATCAAGCCGACAGCAGCAATGTACTGAGAGGCGGCTTCGATCGGATTGATGCCGAGATGGGGTCTTGCGGCATGAGCTTGTTTGCCGTCAATGCGAACTTCAACGGTTGCACAGGCAACATGATTCACGGACGCACAGTATTTTCCGAACGGAAGGTCCTGAACGGGACGGATATGAGAACCAACAACGATATCAACGCCGTCTAGGACACCGTCTTTGATCATGGCGAGCGCGCCTTGGAGGCTTTCTTCAGCCGGCTGGAAAGCCAGACGAACCTTGCCCTTTTTAAGGTTTTTGCGGATTTCGGGAGCGGCGGCAAGAAGTATTGCCGCATGAGCATCATGGCCGCAGGCGTGAATGGCTTCTATTCTTTCAGGATCGTTGGGATCGGCATACGGCAGCGCATCGATGTCGGCGCGAAGCATGACCGTGGGACCTGCAGCGCCGCTGTCAATATCAACAACCAGGCCATGACCGCCCACGTCTGAGCGGACGGAAAATCCCATTTCTTCAAGTTTGTTTTGGATGTATTGAGCGGTTTTGATTTCCTGGCCGGAAAGTTCTGCCAGTTTGTGCAGTTCAGTTCTGTACTGAATGGCTTCTTGGAATGACATATTTGGAACAACAAGTAGCGACCGGCCGGTCTCGTTTCGAGCCTAATCCTCCGATCGTTCGTCGCCTCAAGAAGAGACGCGAAGATTTTAGGATAGGACCTATCCTTTGACAATCCCGCTCGGTAGAAATCACAGTCTTTCAAGAAGCAGTCGTGCGATTAGGCAGCAGAATCCTTTGCTTCTGTCGGGTGCTGATGCTGATACTTATCAAAAAACTTCAGGGGGATAATAGTAAAGATAATCAGGCCTCCGGCGAGGAATCCGACATATCCTAGGGAAGCAGCAAGCCCCTCATTGATGATTTCTTCCGGCGGAATAAATCCGCAAAGCAGTGCGATTAGAGATGTGCAGAAGGCGACGCCTGACATCAGGATCATTCCGACTCTTCCGCCGGGGACTTTGTATTCTCCGGGACTGTCGGGGTTTTCGATTTTGAGACGAATCGCCGCGGCAAACATCAGCAGATACATGATCATGTAGAGCTGAGAACACAGTGCTAAGAAGAGCCAGAAAGCATCCGATACACTTGGCATGATGAGCACACTCAGGCTTAGGAAAGAGGCCAGAGAGGCCTGCAGAATGAAAATTCTTGTTTGCATCCCGTAGCTGTTTCGGTACTGCCAATATTCCGGAAGGTAGCCTTCTTTAGCAACTTCAAGCAGACCGCGGGACGGGCCGTTCATCCAAGTTACGACAGAAGCCAAAGCGCCATAGGCTAAAAGACAGGCAAGGATCGGTGTGAGCCAACCGACGCCGAGGGCATTGAGCATTAGCTCAAAACTTTGGCAGACACCGGCAGACTTGGAAAGTTCAGTTATCGGAACAACGAGCGAAATCGAGAGCGCGCCTAAGACGGAAAGAACCAAAATAATGGCCGTTGCCAAATAGATGGACTTAGGGAAAGAAGAGCGCGGATTCCTCATTGATGTGACATGCACGGAGCTCATTTCCATACCGGCGAGCGACACCATCATGCCCGCGAGCAGCATCCATTGTCTGGCGGTAGAAAGATCAGGAATAAGCGCCTTGCCGCCGTCTAAATTGATTTGAACCGGTTTTCCAAGCAAAACGTAAGTGAGCGCGCAAGCAATTAGAAAAAAGCCGGGAATAATGGTTCCGACAACCACACCGGAATTTGATAAGAAAACCGATAACCGCATACCGCGGAAGTTTAGAAACGTGGAAAGCCACAGCAAAAAGATGGCCATGAAAAAGATGTACCACCGGTTTGATGCTAACTCCGGATTAAATATGTAGGCGATGCAGGTGGCAACAAACGTGACAGCCGCGGGGTACCACGGCATGTTTTGGAACCATTCCATAAAAATTGCAAGGAACCCGAGCTTAGGGCCGAACGCTTCTTTAACCCAAATAAAAACGCCGCCGCGCTGAGGATAAGTACTCGCAAGTTCTGCGGAGACAAGAGCAGAGGGAATGAAGAAGCAGGCAGCTGCGGCTGAGAGGAAGAAAATAATGTTCCAGCCGTATTCAGACATACTCGGCAGATTTCGTAGAGAAAAGACCGAGCAGACCGTGAGCATCGCCATGCCCTTAATGCTCATGGTGAAGGCGGAATTCGGCGCTTCTTTATCTTCCATTGTTCATCCCTCCCGGATACATCCGCGAATCGATCTTAAGGGAGCACTGCGTATGGCCGGAGGACTCGTGGGTGATCGATGGGTTAATTACGTCAATATATTAAGAATTGTGGAAGGATAACTGAGCTTTGACGCAAAATAGGGATGAGATTGCTGCAGTTGCCGCAATAAATTACGTTCCGTTTCAACTTCGGAAGTTTTTGTTGTGTCTATCCAACAATGTGCCTTGAGCTGTCGCTAAAAGGTAGATTTTCGATATCGGTGCCGAGTTCGTGCGCGAGCAGGTATTTTTTGACATCAAAACCGCCGCCGTAACCGGTGAGGGACTTATTTTTGCCGACGACGCGGTGGCAGGGGACGATGATAGAAAAAGGATTTTCTCCAACCGCAACGCCCACAGCTCGAGAGGCTTTAGGTGACCCGGCTTTTTGACCAAGTTCTCCGTAAGTGATTGTTTCTCCGTATGGGATCTCAAGCAAGAGCCGCCAAATCCGTTTTTGGAAATCCGTGCCGAGAAAAAGGAGATCAAAGTCCGGAGCTTCTTTGCTGCCTTCGAAATACGCATCGAGCCAGTCCGAAGCTGCTTCGATCACTTTTGATGTGCCTTTGACCACAGTTGCCTTGGTGTATTTTTGCAGGCGGTTCATGATCGTGGCGTGATGCCAGCCGTCAACCCAATCTGCAACAACTAATTTGTCGTTCCAAGAACCGAGTATCAGTGTCGCTCCGCACGGAAGCGTTTTTTCTGAGACGTTGATCGGTTCGATCGCTTCAGTAGCCGAAATTTGTGGTCTTTTTCTCATTTTTTGGTAGATGAAGGAGGAAAGGGAGGCTCTATGGCCGTACAGATGAAACAAACGGACTGCTATGAAACAGTCCGTCAGTGCGTTAGAAGAAAGTCAATCCGATCAAAGAATGATGCGATGAGGGATGATTTCTTTCATCAAAAGCGTTGTCTCGACCTTCTTAATATTAGGCAGCGAAGAGAGCTGCGTGTCGTAGGCTTCCTGATAAGCGGTCAAATCCGGAGTGGCGACCAGAAGGACGTAGTCCTGTTCGCCGAAGATTCGATGCGCTTCGATGATGCAGGGAATCTTCTCAAGCGCGCTTTCGAATTCCGAGATCTTTTCACCGGCTGCCTGCGACAAAGTGATGAAGACCAAGGCTTGGAATCCCATACCGACTAACTTAGGATTAACGACGGCTTGGTAGCTTTCAATGACTCCGGATTCCTCAAGATTTTTAATTCTTCTTTGGCAGGAAGAGACACTGAGATTGGTCTTTTTTGAAAGTTCGGAAAGTTGGATTTTTCCATTCTCTAAAAGAACGGAAAGAATCTCTTTGTCGTATTTATCCATAGACCAGTCACCAATAAAAGAAATTGACCAAATTCTAGCAATCTTATGCCGAGAGGAAGAAGTCAATGTGCACAAAATGCAACTTCCTCTCGACAATGTGCCTGATTAGTGCTCGCTCTTAAGCCCTGCACCGCAGAGGGAGAGGAGAGCGTCCTCGGTCGGACCGAACTTTTCGCTGTAGCGATAGTAGGCGGCAAGCGCGGCGGCTGTGGTGTGTTCCACATAGAAACCGCGTTTTGCCATTTCCTCGCGGCACGGAAGAATTCTGTCTTCGGGCGCGGTAATCACTTTGACGTTGTGGCGGCGAATCATGTCGAGCACTTCTTCGGCGCGAGCCGGTTTGCCGATCGCAATGCCTTCAGCCAATGTCGGTTTAGGAGTGACTTCGACCAAAGAAGCGGATTCCTGTACTTCGGTTTCATAGAACGGAGCGCAGTTTTCGCTCTGAACGGCAATAAGCTGCGGGAACTCTTCGATGACTCCGGAGCGCATCAGATGCTCTAAAGCGAGGACGGCGCCGATGAAAAGCGTTCCGTTGCCAAGCTCAATAAAGATATGATGAGGAATTCTCTTGAGCTGCTCAAAGGTTTCGTAGATGTAAGCTTTCGTTCCTTCGTAGAAGTAGGGGTTGTAGACGTGGTTGGCGTAATAAGCACCTTCCTCTTTTACCTTAGAACGGCAGACTTCGGCGCAGTGGTCTCTGGTTCCGGGGACGACGACCGCCTTGGCTCCGAAGCCTTCGATCATGGCGATCTTATTCGGGCTGGTGCCTTCAGGAACGTAAATTTCGCAGGCAATATTGCTTCTGGCGCAGTAGGCGGCAACGGCTACGCCGGCGTTGCCGCTGGAGTCCTGAACGCATTTTTTAACGCCGATGGCTTTCATGTGGCTAACTAAGGTAGCCGCTCCGCGGTCCTTAAAGGAGAGGGTCGGCATCATGAAATCCATTTTGAAGAAAACGTTTCCGTTGTAGGAGACGATCGGCGTCATGCCTTCTCCCATGGACACTCGGCGCCAAACATCACCGTCCAAATTCATAAATGCGTGATAGCGGAATTGAGACCAAACCGACTTGTCAATTAAAGATTCCTGCCAAAGGGGAAGCTGGTCTTGCGGAAGAGAAAACAGGCCGCCGCATTCGCAGGCGTTGTGAAAGGTCGATGTGGGGGTTTCTTTTCCGCAGCTGGTACAAATGTAGCTCATTGGGACTCCGAAGAAAATTAATTATGTAAAAAAGACCACAACCTTAAAAGTATAGCGAGAATAATCGCTGAGAATGAGTGCTTGTGGGATTAGCCAAAGTCAACTACCTCGGCCTGAAGGCCGAGGCTTGAAAAAGCCTCTAGTTGAGTAGCCTCAGGCTGTCGTTTGGCGGACTACGTTGGTTGAGAATATATAGGCAGTGCGCCAGTTCGGCGCTACATATACAGGCAGGTGAAAGTCCTGTCCCGGTAAAGTCGAGCAGACAGCCGGTACTT
>ENA-USYV01000393-USYV01000393.1-human-gut-metagenome-genome-assembly--contig:-NODE-393-length-52461-cov-13.237553_pt1 | contig 52461 bp, 39 predicted proteins | sample MGYA00250066_ERZ773514 | MGnify/ENA primary metagenome ERZ773514 (study PRJEB29103, sample SAMN06112049) | human gut metagenome | biome: human gut; feature: ankylosing spondylitis patient; material... | reverse complement strand
AAGTTAAGAGATAAAAGTATTATTGACATCCCACAGCGCAATATGGTGCTCTAACAAAAACGCCTTTTTCTGCGGAATCGTCTCCGGCAGCGTATCCTCAAAGACCGCTGCCAGCACTTTCCAGAAACGGTTCTGCGGATGACCGTAATAAAACTGCTGTTCTCTCGACTTTACAGACGCAAAGGATCCCAGAATCAGAATCCGGGATGCATCGTCATAAACAGGTCCAAACGTATGTGTCACATGCGTATATTCCATTCTCTTACACCAAAACGGCATCAGTGCAGACCGCACTGATGCCCTCTTCCCTCTCTATTACTGATAATCTGCCACATTGGAACTGTCCACCTTCTCGAACGGTACCCAGACGTAAAGTCCGTCGTCCGACAGGCCTTCCATTCCCTGCGTCGTTCCTCCGGAACCGAGTGCGATTGCCGCCTTGACAGCCGCCTCACCCTGTCCGCTTCCCGACTGGTATACGGTAAATGCCATATCCCCCGCCTGGATTGCCGCACAGCCATCTGCTGTCGCGTCAATTCCAAGAACCGGTACTCCCGATATGCCATTCTTCTTGCAGGAATCAATCACTCCAAGCGCCATCGTATCGTTGTTGCACACCACCGCATCAAACTGCTTGCCTGTCTGCAGGAACAGATCGAAATAATCTTCTGCAATTCCCTGCTCCCAGTCTGCGTTATCCTCAAACACGACGTTGATCTTCTTGCCGGATGCCTTAAGCGTATTTTTGAACTCCTCGGATCTTCCCTTGGTTGCGGAATGATTCTTCGGTCCCTTTAAGAGTGCCACATTGATCTCATCCTTGTCACTCATCTGATCCAGAATATATTCTGCCTGGTATTGTCCGGCAACTCCCTCATCCGATCCTACATAAATGTATTTGTCCGGTTCCAGCACCGATGCATCCGGACAGCTGTTGTAAAATACAATCGGAATATCTCCCGCCAGCGCTTCCAGTTCCAGCGCAGTGTCCGCATCGACCGGTCCACACATGATCGCATCATAATCTTCCGCAACCGCCTGTTTAATCTGCGCTACCTGGTTCTCAATGGAGTTCTCCGCATCGTACACCACGATCTCTGCTCCACTCGCCTCCGCTGTCTTCTTTGCCGCATCGATCAATGTATTACGGAACGCATCTGCCTGTGACAGTGATACATAGATCTTCACTCCCTTGCCATTCACCGCGGTATCTCCTCCTGTGCTGCCCGCCTGACAGCCTCCGAGGCACGTCACTCCCAGCGCAGCCACGAGTGCTGCACTCATCAATCTCTTCATATCTGATACCCCCCTTAAATGCGAAACAGCTTAACCTGATCTGCCAGCTGTATGGATGACTCTGTCAGGCTTCTGGATTCTTTTGCCACGTTCTCACTGTTCTCTGCAATTCCCTTTGCCTGCGTCAGCATGGACTCTGATGTTGCAAGAATCTCATCTGAGCTTGCCGCCTGCTCCTCGGAAATTGCAGCAACGTTGGTTGCCACTTCATCTACCTGGTTGATCTTGTCCACCATCTGGTCGATCAACGCGCTTGTCTGCTGAATATTATCATAAATCTTGTCAAAGGTATCGATTGCCGTATGAATCAATCCACTGCTCTCATTGATATTGTCGGCGCTGTCGCCTGCCTGACGCACTGCATCCGCCACAAGTTCATTGACCTCATGGATGAGCTTTGAAATATGCTCTACCGATGCGGTACTGTTGCTTGCAAGCGTTCCGATCTCAGAAGCGACGACTGCGAATCCTCTTCCTGCCTCGCCCGCTCTCGCTGCCTCAATGGAAGCGTTTAAGGACAGGAGGTTGGTCTCCTCCGCAATATTTCCGATCAGCTGTACAATCTCAACAATCTCACCGGATGCTGTACCCACTTTATTTACCGCCGCTTCCAGATTCTGGATAGAGGTGCGGATATTCTCAAGCGCCTCGCCGACATGCTCCATATCCTCGCGTCCCTTCTGGGATACCTCAACGGTCTCGCGCATCTTGTTGCCGACATTCACGCTGTCGTCCTTCGTGTCTGCAACCACACCGGCAAGCTTGGTCGCGTTGTCTGCAATCTCATTGACGGAAACGGACAGCTGATCCACCGTCATATTCAGTTCGCTCATGGACTGGGACTGGACATTTGCCGCCGACTGCATCTCTCTGGACACACTGTCGCTCGCATCCGCCTGCGTTCCCAGTTTTCCGGAAATGTCTCCCATGGACGCAATCATCTGCTTCATGGATGCGATAAAGCGCTCCACGCTGCGGCTCATAAGCGCAATCTCATCATTGCCGCTGCTCTTGACCGATACGGTAAAGTCGCCGTCCGTCAGCGCCTTGATGACGTTCGTCAGCTTCCGGACAGGTGCGATCACAACGTGCGTTGTGCGCTCAATCACTACACACAGAATCAGAATGGAGATCACACTGATCAGAATCATCAGATTCCTGAGGTTCGCAAGGTCTGCCAGTACAGTGCTGGTCGGAATATAGGAAACCAGAATCCAGTTAGTTCCGGATACCTCCTCAAACACGGTCATATTGCCGTCCAATGTGGAAAAGCTGTAATCACGATCCGCAATCTTCGCCGCTACACTCTGCTCGAATGCACTGCTGCCGTCGCTGCCGCTTCCTCAGTCCTTTAAAGATTTCGTCGCCGAACGCAAGCTCTCGGGCTCTCTCACCAATGTTGATCTGGATTGGCAGGGTCTGCCCGACGAACCCAAGCACTACAACGGCAAACTCTCGCTTCACGACTTCTGCTCCTTCGGCGCTTCCGGAAAAAACAACACGCAATGGCTTCCCGGATTCATCAACCTCAGCGCTGACATCACGATGAAAGACGGCGTGGGTACGACCGTTCTTAACACCAAGAACGCTTCTGTTGCCTTCCCAGGCATGTTCCCGGCGGCTGCCTTCTATTTGGACAACCTTCAAGGCACCGTGGTTTGGAATACTGTCAAAGGTCTCTCTCTGGAATTCAAGGACATCCTGATTGAAAACGCAGACGCTGCGGTCAAGCTCAACGGCACCTATACCAACGCGGACGGCACGCCGTTCGGCACCGCCGATCTTAAGGCCGATGTGCTGCGCGGCAACGTTCCGGCCGTTTGGAAGTACATGCCGCTCATCGTCGGCAACGACACGATCACATGGCTTCGCTACGGCCTGCTGGAAGGCAAAGCCACCGGCGGTCAAGTCCTTCTTAAAGGGCCGCTGCATGACTTCCCGTTCAAAGAATCCAAAGAACATCAGTTCTTGGCTGCCGTTAACGTGGAAGATGTCCTGCTCGATGTCTATCCCAATATTCTCGACAACCCGAAAGTCACCGCTAAGCGCGGTGCAATCTGGCCGCTCTTTGAAAAAGTCGGAGGCGTCGTCAAGTTCGAGGGCGACGGCATGGCCATCACCGCTGACCGGGGAACTTATAAGGGCGTTCAGCTTACGCGTGCGCAGGTCGATATCCCTGCCTTCTCAGCCGACACCGTTTGGCTTGATGTGGACGCTGCCGCCTCCGGTGCGCTTCCCGGATTCCTTTCCTACGTCAAAGCCTCCCCGGTTGACGGTTATACCGGCGGTTTATTTAAGAAAGCCGAAGGATCCGGCAGCGGAGATCTGGGCCTGCAGCTGAAGATTCCTCTTGACGGACCAGGCGACGTCGCTGTTTCCGGTGCCTTTACGCTTAAAGACAACGCCGTTAAGTTCAATGATTTCTCTATTCCGGATCTAACTCATGCTTCCGGCGTTGTGAACTTCAATGACAAGGGCGCCTCGAGCAGCGGTATTACGGCTGACTGCTTCGGCAACGCAGTGAAAGCAACGCTTAATACCGATGACAAGGGCAACATTAAAGTATCTGCATCCGGCACGATTGCGGCCAAGGCTCTGCCTCAGGTTATTCCGGTTCCGATGCTGGCTCAGGCTGCCGATAAATACTTGAGCGGTAAAACTCCCTTCTCGGTCAACGTCACGGTCGGTCCGAAGGTAACCGTCAACGTCAAGAGTTCGCTGGCCGGATTGGAAAGTAAACTTCCGCCCCCGATGGAAAAGCCCGCTTCCCTTTCTGCTCCGCTTGATCTCAATATCGTCACCGACAGCAAGACTACGGATCTCAGAATCATGATCGACGGATTCCTGAGCTCCGAATTCATTCTGCAGAATGACGAAATCAAGCGTGCCGCCATCGGCAACCGCAGTCTGCCGACCCTGCCGGCGCACGGCTATGCCATCTCCGTGAAAGCACCGCTAGTTTCGGCCAAGGCCTGGCAGAACGTATTTGACCACCTAAAGGTCGATACCAAGCCGTCGGGCACCGTGGTTCTTCCCGACATTGCTTTTGTTAAGGTCAATGTCGACGAGCTGCTGATCGATAACTTCAATCAAACGAACCTCTCGCTTTTAGCCCGTCCTTCGGGCAACTCTCTGCTGGTCACAATGAACAGCAATGAGATGAATGCCAACCTTGAATGGAAGAAAGGCCAAAACGGCAAAGAACCGGAACTCATTGCGCATATCTCTAAGCTCTTCATCCCGAGCTCAGCCAGAGACGCCGCTGAAAAATCCAAACCGGTACAAATTCAGGGCGGCTGGCCTGCGATCAACGCGGTCATCGATGATTTGACCTACGGCAATATGCGTTTAGGCAAACTGGAACTGGTTGCGCGCAACACGCCTTCTGCAAAAGGTCAGCTCTGGAAGATTACAAAGCTGAACTTATCAAACAGTGCAGCACAGCTGCACTCTTCGGGCAGCTGGCTTAAAGGCTTTGACGGCGGCAACGAAACCAATCTGCTGATCAATACCAACATCAACAATCTCGGCGGTCTGCTGAACCGCCTCGACATGAAAAACTTGGTCAGATCCGGCAACGGTTCGATCAAAGGCAATCTGTCTTGGATCGGCACTCCGCTCGGCTTTAACACCCAAAGCTTCGACGGAGAACTGGATATCAACTTAAGAAGAGGCGAAATCCTCAAGATCCAGCCGGGCCCTGCTGCCAAGCTGCTGTCTCTGCTCACGCTGCAGTCTTTGACGCGCTACCTGACCCTGGACTTCCGAGACTTTTACTCCGCAGGCTTTAACTTCTCCACGATCCGCGGCAAGGCGGTTCTGGACGACGGCCTGATGAACATTAAGGATCTGACGATGATCGGCGGAAGCGCCACCGTGGTTATCAACGGCAACGTAAATACGCAGAAAGAAACGGAAGACCTGCACCTGCTGGTTCTGCCGGACATCAATGCCGCCGGCGCCTCCGTTGCCCTGGCGGTTGCCAATCCGATCGTCGGTATCGGCAGCTTCCTGGCTCAATTGATTTTCAAGGATCCTTTAAGTAAGCTCTTTTCCTTTGAATACCAAGTGACCGGCACCTGGTCGGATCCGGTCGTCACCAAGATTAAGCATTAAGAACCATGTTACGCATAGCCACCTGCCAGATGACATCCGGTCCGGATATCGGAGCCAACGTCCAGATTGCAGAATCCCTCATCCGCAAAGCTGCTCGGGAGGGCGCCAACCTCGCACTGCTGCCTGAAATGTTTACGATCATGAGCAACGATCCCAAGGATGTACTTCGTCTTGCAGAGCAGTACCAGGACGGTCCTGTGCAAAGGATTATGTCCGGACTCGCCAAATCTTTAGGCATTTGGATTGCTGCCGGCACCATGCCTCTTAAAACCGACGATCCGCACCGCGTAACTAACACCATGCTGGTCTACGATGCATTCGGTCAGGAAGCTGCGCGCTACGACAAGATCCATCTTTTTTCTTACGAAGGACAGCAGGAACGCTACGACGAGTCAGAACTCTATGTCGGAGGGCATAAGACCGTCTCTTTCAACCTTCCGTTAGAAAACGGCTTAGATATCCGCATCGGTCTGGCCGTTTGCTACGACCTGCGGTTCCCGCAGCTGTTCCGCCGTCAGAGCGGCATCGACTGCTTCCTGCTCCCGGCTGCCTTTACCACGAACACCGGAAAGGCCCATTGGGAAGTATTGCTGCGCGCCCGAGCTATCGAAAACCTAAGCTACGTAGTCTCCGCCGCACAAGCCGGACGCTCTTCCTGCGGCCGTGCTTTCTGGGGGCACTCCTGCGCCGTCGATCCCTGGGGCTCCGTGATCAGCAAACTCAACGGACATGAAACGGGCGTTTGCTTCGCAGACGTAGACCCGGCCTTCCTTCGTCAAGTCAGAGCTCTTTTACCGGCCCTGAACAATCGCGTTGAATATGACAAATAACAATACTTCTGTCGCCATCGAAACTCTGCTGTACCGCAACGGTCTTTCTGAAAAAGACATTGCAGATGCTTTTGCGCTTTTCAGCGGCTACGACATCGACTACGCCGATTTCTATTTCCAGCGCTCGGTCTCCGAAGGCTATGTGCTTGAAGAAAGCATCGTTAAAACCGGTCATTACAACACTGACATGGGTGTGGGCGTTCGTGCCGTCTGCGGCGAGAAATCCGCGCTGGCCTACTCGGAAGAAATTTCCCGCGAGTCTTTGTTTGAAGCGGTCAGAACTGTCCGCGCCATTGCGCAGGCCACGGACAACCAAGTCACGGTAAACGTTACGCCTAAAGACGGACCGAAAGTTCTTTATCGCGCCGTCGATCCGATTGAGGCGGCTGATACCGACGCCAAAATCAAACTGCTTAGATCTCTGGACGCACATGCCCGCAGCCGTTCTCCTCTGATCACACAGGTGACGACTTCGGTGGGCGCTTCGCATGACACGATTTTGATCGCGAAGATGGACGGCACTTTAATCGGCGACATTCGACCGCTGGTTCGCGTGAACCTCGGCGTTATCGCTGAAAAAGACGGCAAGAAAGAACAAGGACAGGCAGGCGGCGGGGGCCGATTCGCCTTAGATCTCTATAACGAAGAAGTCATTGAACAATATGCGCGAGAAGCGGTCGACGCTGCCGTACGCAACTTAGATGCCCGTCCGGCGCCGGCCGGAAGTATTCCCGTCGTACTGGGCAACGGCTGGCCCGGAGTGCTGATCCATGAAGCTGTCGGACACGGCTTGGAAGCCGACTTCATCCGCAAAGGCACAAGCGTTTTCACAGATAAGGTCGGACAGCGAGTGGCTTCTCCGATTGTGACGGTTGTCGACGACGGCACAATTGCCGGGCGCCGTGGCTCACTCACGATTGACGATGAAGGCAATGAAACGCACTGCACAACGCTGATCGACGAGGGTATTCTGCGCGGCTTTATGCACGATGAGACCAGTGCGCGCCTCATGAAGCAAAAGACCACCGGCAACGGACGCCGAGAAAGTTTTGCCTATCTGCCGATGCCGCGAATGACCAATACTTATCTACTCCAAGGCGAATCCGATCCACAGGAAATTATTTCTTCCGTGGACTACGGCATTTATGCATCCAACTTCGGCGGCGGTCAGGTCGACATCACGAACGGCAACTTTGTTTTCAGCATGAGCGAAGCCTGGCTGATCGAAAACGGCAAATTAACAGATCCAATCAAAGGTGCCACACTGACCGGCAACGGCGCGGACGCCCTCACGAAGATCGTCATGGTCGGAAATGACCTTGAATTAGACCGAGGCTGCGGCACCTGCGGCAAGAACGGCCAACACGTTCCGACCGGCGTTGGCATGCCGACGCTCCGCATTGACGGGCTCACCGTCGGCGGTACGGCGAACTAAGCCGGGTACCGTCTCGCCGATTGCGGCAATTCTTTGCAGACAAGGAGGAAATTCTGACTTCGGAAGCACAAACCGAAGTCAGAAGATATGCTGGTTTTGTCCTCTTTTGCTCGCGATTTCTAAAGCGCAGAATGAGGAGAAAAACTCAACCTCAAGACTTCTGCTGCTATGAACAAAATATTCGTCGGCCTTTGTGCCTCAGTCTGCCTCTTATCTCTAGCAACGGACGCTCAGGCAGTCCGCCTCGGCGGTAGAACCACCATTCGTCCGCACCGATCCTATACACCGCCTCCGCGAACTTATCGGCCTGCGCCTGTAAATCCTGCGATTCGAGGCTTCAATGCTCGTCAAAACGCCGCGCCTGCCGGCTCAAGTATTCCGATGCCTATCTTCATTCCGCCGATTATTGCAGGACACAACACGACACAGGTTACGAATGATATGTACCTCATCAAAACCGGCATGCGGAAACAGGGCGACAAGCTGCAGTTCTGGACGCTTCAAAATCACAGTTACACGCCGGATTCGAAATCTGCAAAGGTTCAATTTAGTATGGACTGCCTGGCAAGAATTTATTCCCCGATTGCCCTTGTCACCTATCCTGAGTTAGACGGCAAGGGCAAACAGATTAAATCCACAACCTTTGATCCGAAGTTCAGACCGATTAAAGAGAAGAGTGCGATGGATCGGCTACACGAGCTCTTGTGTCCAAAAACAGAAAATTAACGAATCATCTAAGGGCTGTAGTTATTTTCGACCAAAAAAGCCCCTTTAATCATCTCTCAATAATTAACGGGGCCTGATGCTTTCGGCTGGAAAATTCCGACCTCAATCTTTTATTTCACCCTGCTCGCAGCCTCTTCTCCGGCCAGCAGGCCGCTCGATACCGCGTCATTAATTCTTGCGGTGATTGAGCCGCACGTTGAACCGGCAGCATACAGACCTTCTATAGGCTTATCGTCCTTTGCACGGAGTACTTGCAGGTGTTCATTAACTTCTAAGCCGCCCTCCGTCTTGTACGCTCCGGGATAGCCTTTCGTCGAGATATAGTACGGAGCTTTAAGCGGACGGAATAGCGGATCTTTTCTTCCGAATTCCGTATCGTTTCCGTTTGCCGCGTCATGATTGAAGCGATTAAATGTCTCGCTAAATTCTTCGGGAGAAATACCCACCTTTTTAGCCAACTCTTCAGGAGAGTCTCCGCGGAAGATACTTCCTTCCTGAAGGCCTTTCTCAAGGTTAAAACGTCCTTTGTTCTTTCCGTTAAATGTCTCAGAGCCAAACACAACGAAACCATACGGCTCTTTCTCTCTCATAAGCGCTAAGCTGCAGCCCGCATATCTTCCGACGTGTTCGTCCAACAGTCTTTTTCCTTTTGGAGAAACGAAAAACGCCGGTTCAACATCAAAAATTGTCCAAGAAATAAAGGGAAGTCCGACTTCCATCCGCCCTGCTAATTTCGGCATCGACTCCATGTCTTCCAGCGCGGCTCCGATTTCACGCCCCATCATGATGCCGTCACCGGTTCTATCAAAGGCCCTCTTCTCGCCAACAGCTCCTATGGCGGCCGGCGCTGCAGACCAGAAGCCCTTGTATTTCTTCATCAGATATTTGTTATCTAAGAACCCGCCTGTGGCCAGAATCACCGCATCGGCCTTGATATCAAAAGTCTGATTTTTTTGCTCGGCCTGAACGCCAATGACACGCCCCTCAGAAGTAATCAGTTTTAAAGCCTTTGTATTCAACAGTATCTGTCCGCCTTTGCCTTTGATCTCTTCAATCATTTTGGCGGGGAACTGCTGAACAGACTTCTTTAACATCGGCAGTTGGAAGGGTTTTGCCGGGTTTAGCGGAAGGAATTCGATTCCATAATCGCTGATGAATTTAATAACGTTCGTTGTATTGTCCGAGACCCGTCGAAGGACATCAGGGTTATGTTTAGGCACTCCAAAGTAAACCGGCGAGTTTCTGGAGTTATCCCGTACCTTGGCCAAGGGTTCGTCATCGGTTCCGGCGCAGATCTGCTTCCAGTAATCATCCTTACTGACATTTTTTATGCCGGCTTTCTTCTGCAGCTCGGTATCCGCGGCGTAAAAAATACCTGACGAGAGCGCTCCGTCTCCGCCGAGCCAAAGTCTTTTATCGATCAAAATAACTTTCTTACCTGCACGCAATGCCGCTACTGCTGCGGACAGTCCGGCAAAACCGCCTCCAACCACAAGCACTTGCGTTTGGTATTTCCAAACCTTTTTACTTGATGTCTCTTTGGCCACAGAGATTGCAGGCAACGATAAAGCAGCAAGAGAGAGGAAAACACGCCTTTTCATTATTTAACTCCTTAGAGATTTAAGAATGAAAAGAATTTTATGAATCGCGATAGGTTGCCTCATTTAAGTTTAGTATGGCAAAACTTCATGTTCGAAACTACAAAAATGAATGAAACGGTTCTAAAACACTCGGAAATTTTTCTGAAGGTCGTCGAAACCAACTCGATCTCAAGAGCCGCCGACTTGTTAGGTTTATCAAAGGGCTTTGTTAGCCAGGCGATGTCTGAGCTTGAAGGTGCAATCGGAACAGAGCTGCTGGATCGTTCCACAAGACCCTTGCGGATTACGAACAGAGGCCTTGAGCTATACCAGCTTCTCTGTGAGCAAAGAAAGGAATTGAATGACCTGATGTTCCGATTCAAGGAGGTTTCTAATCAAAAAAGCTCTGTTTCCATTGGATTCATTGAATCGCTATTCAGAAGCGTAGGAAAAGGTTTCTGCTCTCGAATAAGAGAAAACTGTCACTCCTTGACGTTAACTTTCGGTTCTGTTTGGGAATTGGAAAGGCTTTTCTTTGAAAAGAAAATAGATATGTACACCTCTTGGTACGGCTCTCAGCTAGCAAACACTGTAAGCATTCCGGTGCTTACTCAACCCATCCTGGTTGCCTATCCTAGATCTGTCGATTTTTCAGCGGCGGCATCAAATAAGGAACTATTCCGAAAACTTTCCTTGATGGGTTACCCTGTCATAGTCCATCCCAATTTTTCATTTTCTCCTCACGCCGTTACCTCTCTTCTGGATGCGTCCGGCTATCCTTTTGTTCGAAAGTACAGGGTTGACGGCGTTGAACTCCAACTGAAATTGGTGGCTCAAAACTTTGGGTGGTGCATGACCCAGCCTATTTGCTTTTTCGGCTCTGAGCGCCTTCTAGAAAATATGAAAGTTGTAACTCTTTTCGATAAACAAAGGACAATATATTTGATAACACGCAAAACGACCCCAACAGATGCGACCTCCTCAGCCCTCAATGCATTAAAGAAAGAATTAAGAGAAGAAGTCTTGCCGGTTTTGATAAATGCATTTAAGGAATTTTCGGATTTTCAACAACCTCAACTAGACAAAATAATGACGATAGATCCGGTTTCATGAAGAAATGCATAGAACACTTACTTAATTTGTAGTCGCCAAACGAAATAAAATAACCCTTCTTTACTTTTAACATCCTCCTCTGCCCAAATTGGGAAGATTAATAAAAATTAAGTTATGTATACTCCGTCTCTCCCCGAGAGGGTCTTTTCTGCATTAACCATAGGTTTTTGCTTGAAATATTTTTATACATTTATAAAAAACATTTTGTATTAATACATTCGTACTCGGCAGTTTAGGGAACGAAAGAACCAAGGATGAATTTTCATGCTACAGAAGGCGTATATTTTCAAATAGACAGGGGGGCTTTGCTTTTCTCGTGAGTTCCAGTTCCTATGCACGAGATTAGCGAGGCCGTTTATTTAACTTTTATCTACTTCTCAAAGAAATGACTCGAATGCAAATGACAATCCAACAAAGAAAATTGTGGGGTTCTTCTTTACGCAGCGCAAATACAAGCAAGCGCATTTTTAAACACTCGTTTAAGACCGTGGGGGGGGGTAAGACCACTTTTAGTCTCCCTATTGATCTCTCAGGCAGTTTTAGCTCAAGCGCAAATCATTGACCTCACCGGACGGGATACTGCCCAAACTTATACCGATACCGCCATCGGAAAGAAATACTTAGTGGACATCGGCCCTCATGGTACTGATGTAACGATTACAGGATCTTTTCCGCTTGACAATAAACTCCGTCCTTATCCAGACTACCCTAACGGCTCAGACGGCATCTGGGGTCTTTTGACATTGAGCCATACCAATAATGGCCCTTATTCTTTAAATATTACTAACTTAAATATTCCGGCGCTTACCGTCCCTCCCGGAACTACTTACTCTGACTACCACGTAGCGTTAGCAACAGTTGTCTTAACTAACGGTAACGCCAATTCAAATAAAATTACCATAGACGGAGCTACTTCTAACCTTAGCGGTATAGGCGGAATCACGGGCGGATATTCGGTAAACGGCTCTGCCAATGACAACTCCATCACCACCACGAGTGACGTAGTTTTGCTTACCCACTCAATTCTGATAGCCGGACACTCCGTGTGGGAAGACGCTAACCGGAACAGCGTAACTGTATCCGGGAACATTGACAGCGCGACCGTTACCGGGGGTTGGTCCGAGTTTAAAGACGCAGCCGACAACAGCGTAACGCTGACAGGCACAGGAACTACGATCAACAATGTGTGGGGCGGTTGGGCACGAGAGGGAAACGCTTCGTCAAATACGGTCGACCTTTATTTCTCAGGGAAAATCGGCACTGTTTACGGCGGCGAGGGGGGAGCGACTGGAACAGGGAATATCGTAAAACTGCATCCTAACCCCACATCCACAGCAGAGCTCGTAATTGACCGTGCGTTGTATGGAGCCTACGCTCAGCAGGCGAACAGCAACCGTGTTGAGATTGAGAAAGGTACTAAGGTCAAAGTGGAGAAAGTTTTTGGCGGCGCGGTCGGAAACGCTGTTACTGGGAATACCATATCAGCGTCAGATAACTCTGTAGACATCTACGACGGATCCGGTTTTGTTCAAATTATCGGTGGAAATGGGACCTATTTGGATCTCCCCGGCCAAGCTAATAGCAATAAAGTAACCATTGACGCTCTGAACGTCTCAGTCGCTGATTCGGTGATCGGAGGTCAAGCTTTCACCGCAAATCTCAATCAAGTTGTTTTTAAACAAGCTAAAACGGACAAAGTCTACGGCGGGTTTACGCCTGTCGATGGCATAACAGCAGATAACAACTCGGTTTATATCGATAATGCAACAGCCAACTTAGTTGTCGGCGGTATGGCGGGACAAAATGCCTCGGGGAATGGAGTCTTCCTCAATAATGCAACTATTCCAACGGGCGGCAAGGTTTACGGCGGATATGTCTACGCAGCTAAAGGTGAGAACGCATCCCAAAACCTCGTCTATGTCAGCGGCAATACGATCGTAGACGGAGACGTCTATGGTGCATACTCTGAGAATCCGAATGTTCAGACGATCTCTCAAAACTCCGTTACTTTGGACGGAAACGTTAAAGTGACCGGCGGCGTTTATGCCGCAGCAGTGGCCGGACAAGGAAATATCGGAGATAAAAACGAGCTGGTTTTCAGAGGCAAAACAAGTGTCGGGACGATCGGGGGCTTCACTGACCTTCATCTCTTGGTTTCCGATGAAAATATTCTGAATAACAATAATGAATATGTCCTCACCGTAACCGGTACAAACGCCTTAGACCTGACCGGTAAAAATATCGACGTTTATGACTTCAGAGCCCCTGCTTCGATTCCGGACGGAGGAAAGTTCGGCCTGATCAAGGTTGATAATGCTCAGGGCGGCGCTCCCTCTATCCAACTTGGAGGAGACGTTACCCTGCACAATACCTTTGTTGATAAACGATGGGAGGTAAAACACGAGACTGCCGGAGAACTCTATCTCCAGGGAGAGAAACTTATTATTCAGCCTCCTGCTCCGGGCACCAACCCGGATGCCCCCATCGTGATCACTCCGACAACGACAGCCAACAAAAACTCTGAATCCCTGAGTCAGAGCCGCTTATCCTCCATCGCCTCGGCCAATCAAAGCGCTCAGTTTGCCGTTGATTCCGGTTTAAGTGCGATGAAAGATCAGCTCTATGGTAAGAATTGGTTCTTTACCGGTGAAGGCGGCATGAATAAGTACGGTCACGGATTCAACAAAATTGACTTGAACGGCGGCTCTGTCATCACCGGCATGATGAACAATTTTGACGGTACCCTCCTCGGCGGTTTCTTTGAAGCGTCCTGGGGCCACGCCAGTTCCAAAGACAGCGCCTTCAGCGCGAAATCCAATATTCAGAGCTACGGTATCGGGGTTCTAGCCAGCAGAGAAATCTATCCCAACTGGGAGGTCAACGGCTCTCTGCGTTTCGGTTGGATGCGCAACTCCTTTAAAGGCAGATATTTTGATGTTAACGGCTCCTCCGACTTCAAGACGAATATGCCCTATGCCTCTGCGCACATCGGAACCGCCTATAACTTCCCTGTGTCTGACACCACAACGATTTCTCCGTATGCCCGCTACATCGTTTCTTACTTAGGAAGCGACAAGGTTAACGCCGGCGATAGCGAAAATGATCGATACAAAGCTAACGCCAACGTTTCTCATACCCTCAGAGCCGGCGTGAAGGTAAAGACTCAATTTGCTCAAAACTTCCTGTTTGTCGGCGGCCTTGCAGTCGATGAGACGATGGGGGCGAAAGCAAAAGGACGTATCAGCGGCTACGACCTGAAGACGCTTTCTGTCAACGGAACAACCGGTGTCGGAGAACTCAAGCTTCAGGCAACTCCCTCCAGTACAAGTCCGTGGAAATTTGAGGTCGGAGTGAAAGGTTACGCCGGTAAGAGAAGAGGCGTTTCCGGCGAAGCAACTGTCAACTACACCTTCTAATCACTCTTAAGATCATTCTCAGGCTCCGCTTGGCAAATCCGGTAATCCAACGCCGAGCGGAGCTCTGAGTTTGAATTTCGGCCAAAGAAATGCAATGAGATAAAAAAGGGCGTTAATGGGATCTTTCGACTAAGGATTCTTTGCCTTTCTAAAAAGCATTAGACAACCCTACCCCTATTAAAATGATTTAGATTACCCCTGAATATTCGCGCAAATGTAATTGTTCTTAACAATAATAGGGTAATTTTATATATTAATGATTGATAAAGCCTCTATCTATTAATTGAGATCGTTCAGTTAAAGAGATATTTTTTAAATAATTTATTGTTTTTTCAAATAGTTAATGTTTTTAATTCTATCTTGTTATCTTCAAATGATTGTTTATACGATATCCCTTAATAATCTTATCCACCTTATTATCCCATTTTGGGTGAAACGTTATTTTTATAAAAAATCATTTAATAGAATCCACTCTCCTAGTTTTATTTTTGGAAAATTAAATGATTAAAAAGTTATTACCGATTTTGGCTATTACCGCAGTTTGCATCTCCACTCAGGCAGCTGCTCAAACCGGCGGCTTTATCGATCCGAACAGATCCAACGAGGGAACTGTCGCGCAGCTTAAGCGTCTCCCCGACAATGCGTCTCTTGTCGTGAAAGGAAACATCATTCGCCAGGTACGCGGTGATCTTTATGAATTCAGAGACAACACCGGCTCAGTAGAAATCGAAATCGATAATAAGTATTGGAATGGTCAGAACGTAACTTCTAAAGATACTGTCCGACTGCTGATCGAGGTCGATAAGGATGTTATGGACACGGATTATGACGTGAAGGCTCCTGTGGAAGTTCTCGTAAAACCTGCCCAATAACGCCTCAAAGTAAATACCAGCCGCCTTCAAACCTTACTAACTAAAGTTGTGGCGAAAACTGGTTAAAGTCAAAGGCCCTATGCGCGTTTGACTTTAACCTTCGAGCGACTCGCTTCAAATGCTTCCTTCCTGGCAAACATATGGGAAACATCAGCGGCCACACTCGTAATAGATTGAGCATTAACTTTAATTAGTTTTGCGGAATACTACAGGCAAACACTTACTGCCCATTTGCGACCCTAGGCGAAGGATTTGAGTCAAGAAAATGCTTAGACCGCTTATGAACAGTTGAGCCGTAGTATTCCGCTTTTCCACCCACATCGTTACGATTTTAGAGACCATCAAGTAATCGGGTTCGTCTTAAAGGGAATCACAACTTCACAGGCATAAACTGATTTCTATGGCAGCTTTCTATTTTCGTATTCTTATTAGTAAACATTGTCCTCCCAGCTTCTCATCTCTGGCTCTGAATCAAAAATCCAAACACTAGACAGCCAAAAAATCACTATTTATTGATTTAAATCAAAGCCACTAGTGGGCGACCAAAAATATGATTTCTCCATCGACACCTCGAACCCATGAAGAAATCATGAACACTAGAAAACTCATCCTGCTGTTAGCTTCAGCATTCCTTTGTATCGGAGCAAGCAGCCTTCAAGCTAAAAATTTAGCCGAGCGACATGCCGAACGAAATACCGACTGTACGGCTTGTCATAAAGACGGCAATCCCTCGAACCGCCCGACTGCTCAAGATTGCTTCAAATGCCACGGCGGCTACCCGCAGCTAATCAAAAAAACATCATCTCTTGACACAAATCCGCATGACACTCATCTAGGAGAAATTGAATGCTCCAGCTGTCACAGCGGACACGCAAAACCGAAGCTGATTTGCACTCAATGCCATGGCCTCACTTACAGCGACGAACTCAAAACACCATAACTCTTTACTCATCCAAGGAGAATTAAATGACTAAACGCAGATCTTTCCTCAAGTCTCTGGCAGCAGCTCCTGTAGCCCTTGTTCCGGTTGCACATAGCTTTGCACAAGAGATTGGTCCAAATACCAAGTGGGATAAAGAAACCGATGTTGTTGTCGTCGGTTTCGGCGGCGCAGGCGCAGCTGCTGCTATCGCTTCAGCTCAGGGCGGTGCAAAAACGTTAATTCTTGAAAAAATGCCTCAGGGAGGTGGCAACACGGCATGTGCCGGCGGCGGATTCATCATTCCGAAAAATGCTGATGATGCATTCGTTTATCTTAAGGAAACTTTCACATTATCCGACAGCGATCTCGAAGAAGAGCTCGTTCGTGCGTTCTGTAACGAAGCTGTAAAGACAAGGGAATATTTCGAAGGACTGGATAGCTCGATTCAGCTCCGGAAAGCCGGCAACGCAAACTTCCCTCAGTTACCTCGCTCCGAAACTATCGTTAAATATGCAGTAAAGGGCCCAAAGACTGGCGGCATGAATCTTTTTAACGCGCTCAAAAACGTCGTCGATAAACAAGGTACTGAAGTCTGGTATAACGCACCCGCGGTCAAACTTCTCAAGAAAGACAATGTCGTTGTGGGCGTCCAAGTTAGGAAAGACGGAAAGGATGTAAACGTTAAAGCGAACCGCGGCGTCATTCTGACGACCGGAGGATATGAATATGACCGCGAGTCACTTCAGAATTACTGCCAGGGAACCAAAGTCGCAGGTCTCGGAAATCCCGGAAACACCGGTGATGGTATGAAAATGGCTCAAGCCGTCGGTGCAAAACTGTGGCATATGAACGCCTACTCCTGCCCGCTGGGAATGACCGTCCCCGGACTTAAGACAAAAGTACTGTGGTACCCGCTCACCACAGGCTATATTTGGGTCGATCAAGATGGCAAACGCTTCACAAACGAGGGAGACCTTGATTTCCACTCCGCGCTTTACGGGGTTAACAAGTTCGATGCCGTCGGTCACCGTTATCCGGCAATCCCGTGTTATGCCATATTTGATGAACAGGCACGATTGGCAGCTCCTCTTACTCACCAAAGATTCGGTTATGCAACCGTTATTGAAGGATACAAGTGGGATAAAGATTGTGCGAAAGAAATCGAAGCGGGAATTGTAAAAAAGGCTTCCACCCTCAAAGAACTTGCCTCCTTAATCAATGTGCCTGCGGAGAACCTGGAAAAGACAGTGGCTCAATGGAATACTGATGTTAAGAACGGCAGCGACACAAACTTCGGCAGAAGAATGAAAAAGGCTTTAACCGAGAAAGAGAAACAAGCTGGTATTGAGGCCCGTGTTTTGTCTACTCCTATAGAAAACGGACCCTATTATGCAGTTGAATTAGTTCCGGCACTCCTTAACACTCAGGGCGGCCCCAAACGCAACATTAATGCTCAGGTATTGAACGCGTTGGATGAGCCTATTCCGCATCTGTTCTGCGCCGGTGAGCTGGGTTCTATCTGGGGCACCATTTACCAGGGCTCCAGCAACATCGCCGAATGCCTTGTATTCGGAAGAATCGCCGGAAGACAGGCTGCCCAGACTGAAAAGTGGCAATAATTCACCGTTAGCGACGGTTTAGTAATTAACCTTATGGAATCCGATCTCTGAGATCAAATATCATTTCATGAGATCGGATCTCCCCATGAAAACAATAGGCTTAACAACTGTACTTCTGCTGGCTGCTGCTTTAAACGTTTCGGCCGCGGAAGGCGATTGTTCTCTGAAGATCGGCATCATTACTTATGCTTCTCCATCAAATCAAGAACCGTTAATTCTTGAAACCATTTCTGCTCTGAAGAAAAAGCTGCCTTACTGTCCCGTCAGCAGTAAACGTTTCTCGACAAAAGGCTTGGTCAGCGCAATAAAAACAAAAAGCATCGATCTGTTTATTTCGAGTTCTGGTTTCTATAGATCCGCTGTCACAGACGGAGCCAGAGAAATCGCATCGATCGTAACAAACAGATACCCGGATCCTAACCGCACGGAGGCTTCCGCCGTCATCTCTTTGACGAATGCAAATTACTCAAGCCTCGCCGACCTTAAAAAGAAAAATATCTCCGCCCTCTCTCCCGAAGCGTATCCAGGGTACCTTTTCGTTGCCGGAGAACTGGCGAAGCTTGGGTACGATTGGGAAAATTTTTTCAACTCTGTTCACTTCACCTGTCCGAAAAATGCGTCAGAAAAGGCGTTTAACCTTCTTAATCAAGGGAAAGTTGACGCAATAATTCTCAAACACTGCTATTTGGAAGACTATTTGGCAGCACATCCTGAGGAGCAATCCCGTTATACGGTTCTTTCTCAGATAAAAGACAAATGTTCCCGCTCTACACCTCTTTATCCCGGATGGACTCTTGCCTCTACACGGGCGCTTGCGCCTGAGCTATCTCGAGAAATAACTAAAACCGTACTTTCGCTGGAGCCGAAAAATGGTATGTACTGGAGCGTTTCGACCGACTTCAGCTCTATAGACGAGCTTCAAAAAAGTCTAAAGATCGGACCTTATCGATATCTGCGAGATTGGACCGTCTCTCGTTTCTTAGAAAAATTTTGGCCCTTCCTGCTTATCTTACTGTTCTCCACCCTCGGACTTGTGCTGCATAGCTGGAGAACCGAAGTACTTGTAAAAAGACGGACCTCTCAACTGAGGGCCTCCATTGGCCGGATAACCGCTCTCAACGAAAAATCTAAAAAACTCCAAGAACGCAACGAAGCGCTTCAAAGGCTCGGAACCTTAAATCAGCTGGGTTCGATTCTGGCTCATGAATTAAGGCAGCCCTTGGCTAGTTCTCGTTTTTATTTGGACGGATTAGAAGCACTTCTCAAAACAGAATGGAGCAACCCCGAAGAGTTGAAAGAAGTTATCACAGAACTGAAAAAACAAAATCAAAAAGCGGGCGACATTATTCAGAAAATTAGAAACTTTAGCCATAGCAAAAACATCAGCTCTGAAGATCTGAACCTATCTGACCTGCTCTCGGGCTTTCTAAAGAACTATTCCCTGTCTTTAAAAGGAATAGTGGTTGAAAATTCGGTCGCTCCCAACTGCCGATTGTTCGCAAACCGGTGGGAATTTGAACTTCTCTTCTTAAACTTAATGAGAAATGCGGAGTTTGCTGTTAAATCCCCTTCCGTCGATAAACCAAAAATTTCCGTCTCGCTAATAGAAGAAGCTTCAGAAATTAAAATTTGTTTCGAAGACAACGGACCCGAACTTTCTGACAGTCAATTTGAAGAGCTGGGCGTGCCGTTTAAAACTACTAAAAACGACGGCATGGGCATCGGTCTGCAAATTGTTAAAACTACGGCTGAGAAGCACGGCGGCACAATTAATTTTTACAAAGTTAAACCCCACGGACTTAAGGTAGTGGTCACTCTTCCGATCAAGATATAGAACATGAAAAGAAATTTCACGCCAGAAATTAAAAAACGGTGCATCCTTAGAATTGTTGACGATGACCCGGATATCCGGAAGTCCCTGAGCTTTCTTCTTCGTGCGAATGGCTGGAACGCTAAAGCTTACGAGAACTGTGCAATATTCTTCGCGGAAGATACCCCGAGCGTTCCCGGATGTCTAATCCTCGATGTCCGGATGCCTGATAAATCCGGACTGGAAATTCAACAGCTTCTTAATGAGAGAAATTATCAGATCCCTATCGTTTTCCTTACAGGGCATGGTGACATAGAAATGGCGGTACATGCCATGCAGCAAGGCGCCGTAGATTTCTTGCAAAAACCGGTGGACTCAGCAAAGCTGCTTGAATTGATTGAAAAATACTGCCTCTTATCTGCAAAAAAGGCCTCCCCTCTGCTTTACCTCTCACCGTCAGAAATAAACGAAAAGCTGTCGCGTCTATCCGACAGAGAGAGTCAAATTATCATGTTGGTAAAGCAAGGCCTTACGAGTAAGCTAATTTCCGAGAGGCTGGGGCTTAGCGAAAAAACAGTTGAAAACCACAGGATTTCCGCTTGCAAGAAACTAAATGCCTCGAATGTTGCTGAGATTATTAAACTGTTAGACGCATTAGAGGAAAAAACTTAGGAGCCTCCTCCTAAGAAGCCGAGGAAAATTATTGGTTCCTTGGACCAGAGAAATATGCCTTAGTTCACGTTAATTGTTCATTGAAATCTCGTTAATTCTTTCTTGCAGAATTAGCATAAGAGATCGTCTAAAGAAAGGCTGCTACGGCTGAAGAGTTTCTCCTTCAGCTTTTTTCTTGTTAAAACAGACATTTCTCCGAATTTGTACGTCGCAATTGAAAATTGAATCGTTCCGTCGCCCCCATGCTCGTCAAATCCGGGATCAACATGCAGGTTGGCATTGGAGGCATAATTAACAAATTAGGAATTGAAAAACGAAAGAACGTGAAACACGCATTTAAGTTCATGACGCCGATGGTGTGGCTGACTCGTTTATTAGTCGGCGCATATCCACAGTGGATCGGGTGTAAGCCCGAAAAAATTCAAAGAATTTATTTTGCCAATCACTCGAGCCACCTCGACACCATTGTGATTTGGTCCGCTCTTCCTCGCGCTTTACGACCGCTTACTCGACCGGTTGCTGCTCGCGATTACTGGCAAAGCGGAATTCGCCGCAGAATTGCCGTTGATGAATTAAACGTGGTCCTTGTCGACCGACGCCGAACGGAAAACTCCGACCCCTTGGATCCGATGCGTCAGGCTCTGCGCGAAGGCTCCTCGCTCATCATCTTCCCGGAAGGCACACGTTCTCCGCAGCCATTGCCCGGACCTTTTAAGAGCGGCATTTGGCGCTTGATGAGAGAGTTCCCCGAGGTCGAACTCATCCCCGTTTATCTGGAAAACCTGCACCGCTCAATGCCGAAAGGCGCCCTCCTGCCCGTTCCGACTATGTGCTCCGTAAGATTCGGCGCACCTCTTCCGCACTCTGTCGATGACTCTAAAGAAGAGTTCTTAGAGAGGGCCAGAACGGCCGTCATCAGTTTAGCCAGGGAGCTTTAATATGCGTTTAGGATTTTCCACTCAAGAAGCCTACTTCACGATTCTGGGCGTTCTGATTGTCCTCTCAGCAATCGGAACGATTATCGGCAACTGGCTGGTTTCTCGTGCTCAAGGCAACGAAGCTCGACTCAACAATCTTCGCGTTGTTAACTCTCGCGTTCGTGCCTCCTGGCCTCTGCTCATTGTTTTTGCGATTGCTTTCTGTCTCGGCGAAGCCGCGCTGCTGCTTTTCTTTGCTTTTGCGTCTTTCTTTGCACTGCGGGAATTCATTGCGCTGACTCCGACCCGGCGCCATGACCACGTCATTTTGATCATTGCGTTTTATATCGCGATTCCCGTTCAGTACATCCTTCTGGGATATGAAGAGATCGGACTCTTCTCTCTGTTCATCCCTGTCTACCTGTTCCTGACTCTGCCGGTCGTTATGGCCTTGGCCAAAGATACCGACCGCTTCTTGGACCGAGTTGCTAAGGTTCAGTGGGGCATCATGCTGGCGATTTTCTGCGTCAGCCATGCACCCGCGATCGCTACCTTGAATCTCACGAGATTTAATTCCAGCGGTTTGCTTCTGATGCTTTACTTCCTGCTGGTGCTGTATTTCGCGGACCTTTTCCAGATCATGGCTTCTGCCATTTGGGGCGGCAAACCGACTTGGAGTAATCAGTACAAAACATACAAAGGCATCATCATCGGAAGTATCGGAGCTTTGATCATGGGTTCTGCACTTTTCTGGATGACACCGTTCCGTGCTTGGCAGGCTCCCCTTATGTCTCTGCTGATCATCGTTTCCGGAACGCTGGGCGCACTGGTCATGTCCTCGGTTAAGCGCTCACTCGGCGCCGTTCGTTTGGACACCAGCATGATGCTGACGCGCGGAGCATTAGACAGAATGGAAATGCTGTTCTTCTCAGCGCCTGTTTTCTACCACTCAACAATCTTCCTTTTCATGAAATAAATTCTGAAAAAAGTTTCGTTAGAACGAAAAAAATACGGTAAATTATTCTTCGTACCTTTTTACAAGCAAGTATCAAAAGATGTTCGCTTCTAAGTTTTACTTTTACGGCTTTTACTTTCCGTCCGCGGCGGAAGGTAGGGCTGTGACGGCTCGCATCTAAGATCACACAACACTACTTAACCGCCGCTCCTTCGGGACACGGCGGTTTTTTATAGCCTCAATCCCGACGGGCGCCATAACGGAGAAACAAAATGCCTTACACAACCGACGACCTCAGAATCAAAGAAATCAGAGAACTGACACCGCCGTCTTACCTCATTCGCGAATTCCCCTGCGGACAGCTCGCTTCCTCGACCGTGCACATCGCACGTCACTCCGCGCACGACATCATTCACGGAAAGGATGACCGCCTGCTTGTCATCGTCGGCCCCTGCTCCATTCATGACCCGGCTGCCGCCGAAGAATATGCGGAAAAGCTTGCAGAGCTTCGCCGTCATTTTGCCGATGATCTTGAGATCATCATGCGGGTCTATTTCGAGAAACCTCGTACCACCATCGGCTGGAAAGGCCTGATCAATGATCCGGACTTGGACTGCAGTTTCCACATCAATCACGGCCTCCGCTTAGCCCGTGAACTCCTCTTAACGATCAATGAATTGGGTGTCCCCGCAGGTACGGAGTATCTCGATATGATCACGCCGCAGTACATCGCAGACTTGATCTCCTGGGGTGCAATCGGAGCAAGAACTACAGAAAGTCAGGTGCATCGTGAATTGGCGAGCGGTCTTTCCTGCCCTGTCGGATTCAAGAACGGCACTGACGGCAACGTCAAAATCGCCATTGATGCCATTAAAGCGGCAGCAAACGAACATGTCTTCCTTTCCGTCACCAAAGGCGGCCACTCCGCTATTGTTGTCACAGGCGGCAATGAAGACTGCCACGTCATCCTTCGCGGCGGCAAAGCACCGAATTATGATGCCGAGAGTGTGGCCAAAGTTTGCGAAGCTCTGAAAGCAGCCGGCCTTCCACCGTCTGTCATGATTGATGCAAGCCACTCCAACAGCCATAAAAAGCACAAAGAGCAGATCGATGTCGTTGACAGCATCTGCAAGCAGATCGGTGACGGAAGCTACAACATCATGGGCGTCATGATCGAGTCCAATCTTGTCGAAGGCAACCAGCCTCTCGTTAAAGGCAAAGAAAAAGAACTGAAATACGGGCAGTCCATCACGGATGCCTGCATCGGTTGGGATGACACGGTCAAGGTCATCACTTCCTTGGCGCATGCCGTCCGCGATCGCCGCGAAAGAAATCGCTAATCCGAGTTCATAGAAGAGACCGCCGTGAAGATCTGGAAATCCTCACGGCGGCTTTTGTTTGGTTTTTAGAGAATCAGCTGACTTTCAAACCGAATTACTTGATGCCGACAATCATCGGGATCAGGTTCTGATAGAAGCGCAAAGCGATTCCAATCACATCTTCGTCAAAGTCGAAGAGCCTCTGATGATGACCGGCGGATGTACGGCAGCCGAAAACAACGAAGGTACCCTTACCGCCGTGCTGCTGGACTCTGCGGAGCATGATCGTGCAGTCTTCGCTGCCTAACTTCAGACCAAGCGGTTTAGCGAGTTCTTCTGTCGTGACATTTCTTGCAGCAAGGTAAGCAAGCTCGATAGCTTCTTGGTCCGGCTTGAATTCAGTGGCTTCACCGGCTTTGACGATATCGACTTGGCAGTCATACATATCGGCGGAAGCTTTAATCTTACGGATCGCCTGATCTCGCATGTATGCGTTGAGTTCTTCGGTTTCACCGCGAACTTCGAGCTGCATAAAAGCGTTCGGAGCGACAACGTTACGGCCCTGGCCGGCAACTAACGTTCCGACGTTCAAAGCAGTCACTTCACCGATCGGACGAGTAATGCCGTGGATTGCTAACGCAGCAGCTGCGCCTGCTAACAGGGCATTCTTACCTTTCTGAGGATCAGCGCCGGAGTGAGCGGCAAGGCCGGTAAATGTGGCATCCAGCTTGGTGGAAGCCAAGAAAACGCCGGGTTCCGGAGAAATCGTACCGGTGGGCAGATTGAAGCCAAGATGGTTTCCGAAGAAGAAATCGACGTCGTCAAAAATCCCGGTTTCAGTCATCGGGCGTGCACCGCGAACGCCTTCTTCAGCAGGCTGGAAGACGACTTTAATCGTGCCGCAGAACTGATCCAAGTTTTCCTGAATCCAGTTGCAGACAGCGATACCCATCGTTGTATGTCCGTCATGGCCGCAGGAATGCATATGGCCCAGATTTGTGCTGGCCCAGCCTTCGTCGAACGGACGGTGACCGGCTTCGTGAGCTTCATCGACGTCAACGCAGTCCATGTCGAAACGAATTGCCAGAACAGGGCCGGGACGGCCGGTTTCGAAAATAGCGGCGACACCAGTGTAGTCCTGCATAGATTCGATAAATTCCGGCGGGACTCCTTTTTCTAAAGCTGCTTTCTTAGCTTCTTCGACTTTGGCAGGATTGCGGCCTGCCACAAACTCGGGATTGATGACCTGACGGCCATAAATCGGATCCAAACCGAAGCTGCGAAGCTTTTCAACGATTTTGTGGGTCGTGACAAATTCGCACCAGCCGGTTTCGGGATAGGAATGGAGTTCACGACGGAACTTAATCAACTCGTTTTCAGTAAGCAACTTTATTCTCCTTGTTACCGTTCAAATAATCCCACCATTATCGCCGATCTTTAACTTCGTGTAGAGAGGGGGAAGTTCTTATAGAAAACAACCGGAATCTTAGACATTTGAACTTCTTCAATTTCTTTGGCCACTGTATTGGTTCGGAGTTCCTTAAATACCAAAACGCCCCGAAGGGCGTTTTGTTGACTTAAGGGTAGAACTTATTACTTAGCCATGTAGTTGGCTGCATTAGCACCGGCAATGCGGCCGAAGGTAATGATGTCAGCAACAGCGTTTCCGCCGATGCGGTTACCGCCGTGGACACCGCCTGTGACTTCACCGGCAGCGTAGAGTCCGGGAATCGGTTTGGCTGTCACACCGATCACTTCGGCGTTCTTATTAATTCTCACGCCGCCCATGGTGTGGTGAATGGCCGGCGTAATCTGAACGGCATACATCGGCCAAACATTATTGGCTGTAACCATTTCCGGACGACCGAAAGCGTCGTCTTTCTTAGTCTCGAAGGCCTTGTGATACTGGTCCATTGTGGCCTTAAGATTCTTAGCCGGAACGCCCATGGCTTTAGCTAATTCCTCAACGTTCTTGCCGGAAACCATCAGGCCTTGAGAAACATAGCCGGCAGCGAGCTTATTGGATTTGACCAGTTTGTCGTCGATCAGGAGCCATGCTTTGCCGGTGGGCTGAGCCAATACAGCGGCAGCAACAACGTCGCGCGGCTGAAGTTCATTCACAAAGCGATTGCCTTCATTGTTAACCAGGTAACCGCCGCGGGCTCTCATGGATTCGGAAATCAGAATGCCTTTAACAGGAACAACGGTCGGATGAGCCTGAATTTCTCTCAGGTCAACGAATGTGGCGCCGACGCCTTTAGCCAGTTCCAGACCTTCACCTAAGGCACCCGGCTGGTTCGTGGTTGCAAAACCTTTGTATTCAGGTCTTAAAGAAGAAACCAGCTTGGCATTAGCACCGAAACCGCCGGTAGCGAGCACAACTGCCTTGGCATCAATCGTGTAGTCTTTCTTGTCCTTGCCTTTTGATTCGACTTTCACGCCGGAGATCTTGCCGTCTTTGGTCAGAAGCTCTGTAACTTGGTTAAGCGGGCGGATTTCGATCGTCGGGATCTTTGTAGCTGTGCCGTAAAGGACTTTCATCACAGACTGTCCGACAGCAGAACCGTCGCAAGGACCGTGACCGCGGGCAACCGTCTGACCGCCGCCGCGCCCCATACGATGGCAGAACGGAGCGCCTAAGGAAAGAAGCCAAGCTTCGGCGTCTTTGGCGTTTTCAGCCAGAGTAAGAGTCAGTTCAGGATTGTTGAGATAGTGACCGCCCTTCTGAGCATCCATGCTCATACGCATAGCGGAATCGTTCATGATGCCGTGTTCCAGCTGCTGGATCGTGCGGGCGGCATTCATACCGCCCTCGCTGCGGAGTGTGTTTCCGCCGATGATCGGCATTTTTTCGAGAACGATAACTTTTTTACCTTGCTGCGCAGCCATGATGGCAGCAGAAAGGCCGGCGCCGCCGGACCCGACGACAACAAGGTCAGTTTCTTCGGCGTTAACAACTCCGAAGGCCAGTGCAGAAACGAGTGCGATACAGATCTTTTTCATTTGTGCTCTCCTTAGTAGGTTTGAAATTCGATAACTGAATTTTTGCGCACCACGGTACTTAAGTACCCTGATAAATATCAAAAAAGTGCTTTTTCTTCGATATGAGACAACAATCTGACCAGTTCCGATACAGTTTGAACACCCAATTTATGCAGGCCTTTTTGCCGGTGAACTTCAATGGTTCTCGGAGAGAGCCCAAGGCGCTCACTGACTTCTTTATTGATCAACCCTTTCGCAATCAGCGATAAGATTTGTTTTTCACGGGCCGTCAGTGTCTGGTATCTTTTCTTCTCTTCTTCAGCGGAAATTGTCCAGCCTCGGTGGCTTTCGTCATATCGAACGGCTTTTGCCACGGCTGACAGAAGTCTTTCTTCATTAATCGGCTTTTGAATGAAGTCGATGGCGCCGTCCTTCATAGCTTGAACCGCCATATCCACGTCTCCGTGCCCCGTCAGAAAAATCACCGGAACCTCGTAGTTTCTTTCCCGCAGGCGCTGATAAAGCTCCAATCCGTTCATCTCCGGCATAGCGACATCAAGAATAAGACAGCCGATCAGCGACGGTCGGTCCTCCACTAAAAATTCAGAGCCCTTCTCATAGGCCTCAACTGTCCAGTCCTCGGACTCCAGGAGGAACTTCAGTGCCTTACGCACCACCGCCTCGTCGTCTACGATACGGATAATCGGATTCGATGTTGTCATTGTTGTGTCGCCTCCTCTGCCGGCAGTCTAATTTCCACCCTCAAGCCGCCGGAAGTGGCTTGAGAAAAGGAAATCTTGCCCCCGTGATTTTCAATGATGCTTCTGACGATCTGTAGTCCGAGACCTAATCCGTCCGCTTTCGTTGAATTAGTCGGCTCAGAAAGTTTTGCGATCGTTTCTTTTTCAATGTGTCCGTTGTCTTCAATCGTAATCATTGCCCTGTTGTCTGATCGCCTAATCGCCAGATCAACTTTCGGGTTCGAGACGCCGAGCTCTTGAAGTGCCTGAGCTGCATTCCTCAAAAGGTTAATAATGACCAGCTCAAATTCAAGCGGATTCACAATGACATGAACCGACTGCGCTTGAGTGAGCTTGACTTCAACCCTTTCTCCGCTTTGCCGCTTGAATTCCCGGACTGCTTTATTCACGAGATCAGAAACTTCCGACGACACTCTTTCGCTCCGAGCTCCTTTGGCATAGCTTCTGACTCGCTCGACAATGGAGGCTGCCAAGTCCGCATCCGTACGAATTTCAGCCAATGCCGTGCCGAGCTTATCCTCCGTCAGTGTTCCTGAATCCTTGGCGCGCTGAAGCGTCCGGGCATAGAGCTTGATACCGGCGAGCGGCTGATTGAGCTCATGCGCAATCAAGCTGGAAATCTGTCCGACCACCGCCGCTCTCTGCATTTTCATGAGACGCCGGTGCGCTTCTTGTGCTTCGTGGAAACTTTGACTCTCTCTTTTAAGTGATTCTTTGAGTTCCTGCGTCCTAATGTTCACAGTTCTCGAGACAATGAAAGAATGGATCAGCAAAAGCGCAAACGCCGCTAACGTACCCAAGACCCAAAAGCGATACTCAATGATTCGCTGCCAAAACCACTCCTTACTGAACCGCTGATACGATCCGAGCTGTAAGGACTTCAGGAGATTGTCTATCGCGGTGAAGTCGCTCGCCACAGACCAGTACAGGCCGATGCCAACAGGTTTTTGTGCAATCAGACCGGCTGCCACGGCCGACAAGACTGCCGGCGGAACGGAAGGATTCGATCCGAAGCTCCAGTTCGGATAAAGACGCGTGGAATGCAGACAAATATGCTCCGGATCGTTTTTTAGATTGATGAACTTGAGCTGATCTGTTGTCACAACCTTTCGATTAACGGCATCTTCGAGGTAACAGGCTCTCAGGATCCCAACGTCTGCCTTTCCGTCCAATACGTCTTTGATAATCTGATCTCGGTTAAGTCCGTAAAACTGAGTCGACTTGAAGAAAGTTTTGGGATCGTAGCCGTCGGCAGCGATCTCGCCCATCGCAGCTAGATACATTCCGAAAGCGGTCGGACGACCTGCTGCCGCTCGTTTATCTTTGAGATCCGAAATACTGTTGATGTCCGATCTGCCCGCCTTAACGATGAACAAAGAACCTTCGGATCGATTCGGATTTTTAGAAAACGGTGAAGACGCTGTCAGTACATCTCGAGCGCCTAGGTCCTGATATCTCCGTATGGTTGCCGCGGTAGAAATGAAGAAATCGGTCTGATGGTTTTCAATGAGCCTTTCCAGCTCCGGCAGTTCTACATACAAGACTTTGAGTTTGGCAGGAGCTACAGACCGCTCTACCGTCTTGATTGTTTCGTTAATGAAAGCGGCATGCAAAAGCGGGGTAACGGCTGAGTTGATCGCAAAGGTGTATTCCTTCGGCTCCTCCGCTTGGACATTGAGCAGAAAGAAGCAGATTACTGCTGAGATCAACCTAACAATCTTTTTCACGGTTCAACTTCGTCGAAATAAGTCTTAACTGCCTTCAACTTAGCACAATTGTCAGAAACTCAAAATCCGTTTTCTCACTACCGAGCCTAACTGACACCTCAAACCTTCCGAACCCGAAAACCTACCGCCGGCTCAGATTCAAAAAGAAATCCCGGGACTTTGCCCGGGATGTATGTAAACACTTACTTATTGTTTCTAAGCGTTAGTGCTGTGCTGCTTTGACCTTTTTATCGCCGCAAAACGGAAGAATGCAGGATTCAGCCTGTGCCAAAATCTTCGTCATCAGCTCGCGGTTCTCGACCGGCGTAAAGATGTTGGAAATCGACATCCCCAGATACATGGCCATCACACAGAGAATGCGGTATTGACCTTCTTGGTCATCTTGAGAAATGCCGCCCGCTTCAGAAATCATCGCTCTTAAACGCGCTCCGTTTTCCGTGATCTTTTCTTTGATGTCGGGATTGCGCGTGCACTCTGTCAAAATCGTCAGCATCAGCGAGGAACGACGGGAATCGAAGATTGACTCACAGCTCGGATTCTTTTTACCCGCAGACATCGCTGTCTTTAAAGCATCAAAAGTCTCCTGCCCCATCTTCAGCTGAACAGCCAGTGCCAAAGCGGCTTTACTGGCATAGAAATTGTAGAGATGTGGCGTGCTGACGTCGGCAGCTTCAGCGATTTCATTCATGCTCGCCGCATGAAAGCCCTTGTCTAAAAAGATGGCTTCCGCAGCACGCAGGATACGATCACGCTTCTCGCTGCGTTTCTCTTCCTTTCGCTCTTCGACTCTGGTCTCTCGAGTTTTAAGCATTTCCGCCTCCGCTCGAGACAGGAATCGTCTGAGCCGGTTCTGCGGCAGCAGGAGTTACCGCCTGGGCTGCGGTCTGAGCCTCAGGTTCGACAACAGAGCCGCCTCCGAGAACCTTGTAGAGCATCACGCCGCTGGAAAGACGATTGCTCTCGGCCGAAATGTAGTTCGTCTGAGCAGCAACCATCTGTCTCTGGCTCTCAAGTACGGTAAGGAATCCGTCCAGACCGTTCTTATAACGGCTCTGAGACAAGCGGTAGGCGGTCTCCGTAGCGTTGACCAGGTCTTTAAGCGCTGCGCACTGACGATTGACCGTACCGACGGTAGCAAGCGCATCGCTCACTTCTGCGAAAGCATTCTGCACAGTCTTCTCATACGTAGCGACCATGATCTTTTGCTGAGCTTCAGCCTGACGCAGTGTCGAGAGGTTCGCACCGCCGGTGAAGATCGGCAGAGAAACGGACGGAGCAAATGTCCAAAGTCCGGTTCCGGCATCAAACAGATCGCTCAAGTGGCGGGAGGTAGAACCGATGCCCGCAGTCAGAGTAATGCGCGGGAAGAAGTTGGCTCGAGCCGCACCGATGTTGGCATTCGCAGACATCAGATTGTGTTCCGCGGCCTTAATATCCGGGCGGTTCAAAAGAATGTCGCTGCTTAAACCGGCAGGAGCAATCGCGCCGTAGTTCGTAGCTTCTTCCAGATTATTCGGTTCGAGATCCGCTGGGACCTGAGCGCCGACGACCAGGTTCAGCGCGTTCTGCGCCTGAGCCAGACTGCGTTCGTACTGCGCTACGGCAGCGCGTGCCGTGGCCACTGTCGTACGAGCCTGTTCAAGCTCCAGCAAAGAGCTGGCGCCCAAACGATAGCTGTCGGACATCAGCTTGAAGCTTTCTTCCTGACTCTGGAGCGTAATTCTCTGCAGGCGCAGGAATTCCTTCTGTGCGCCTAAGTTAATCCAAGAAGTAGCAACCTGTGCGATCAAAGCGTTCTGAGCGGCAGCACGGTTTTCTTCAGCAGAGAAAAACTGCTGAAGAGCGGCTTCGCTCAAGCTTCTGACTCGCCCGAACAGATCCAGCTCCCAAGCCGTAGAAGCCAGGTTTGCCTGATACGTATGGGAAACATAACTGCTGCCCGTGGCCGACATAATGCTCGGCGTTTTGCCGGCATTTTCCTGCAGGCCGGCCGCCACAGAAGGCATCAGCGCAGATCTCTGAATACCGTAGGCAGCTCTGGCCTTTTCGATATTGAGGACCGCAACCCTGAGATCGCGGTTGTTGGCCAGCGCCATTTCAACCACTTTCTTGGCTTTGGGATTGGTAATGAAGACTCTCCAATCAGGGAGCGGCGCCGTTGTCGTCTTGACATCGGTATAGGCTTCCCCGGTCGGGAAAGTTGCCGCGACCGGCGCGGCAGGTCTCTCATACTTGGGTGCCATCGTGCAGCCGGCACAGACGGCCAGAGAACAGGCAATAACCGTAAGTTTGAATGCCTTCATTTATTTATTCTCCTGCAGGGCTTCCTGCGTTTTTTTCTTTTTAATCTTATCGCCGAACAGCTTAACAATGAGCACATAGAACAGCGGAACGAAGAAGATACACAGGAACGTACCTGTCAGCATACCGCCTAACACACCGATACCGATGGCGTTCTGTGCGCCCGAACCGGCGCCGGTCGCCTTGGCAAGCGGAAGCACGCCGAGACCGAAAGCCAAAGAAGTCATCATAATCGGACGAATTCTCATGCGAACCGCGTGTGCCGCCGCATGAACAATGGACTCGCCCTTTTCATGCAGCTCTTTTGCGAATTCCACAATCAAAATGGCGTTCTTACTCACCAGACCGATCGTCGTTAACAAACCGACCTGGAAGTACACGTCGTTGTTCATACCGAAGGCGCCTGTCATGCCGAGAGCACCGATAACGCCCAGCGGTACAACCAAAATCACGGCAATCGGAATAGACCAGCTTTCATAAAGAGCGGCCAAGCACAGGAACACGATCAAAATAGACAACGTGTAAAGTGCGCCGGTCTGAGATCCGGCCTGCTGTTCCTGGAAGGAAATACCGTTCCAGGCAATACCGAATCCGTGCGGCAAAGCCTTGGCGATTTCTTCCATCGCAAGCATCGCCTGACCGGTCGTAAAGCCTGCTGCCGGCGCACCCTGAATATTCACAGCACCCAAGCCGTTGAAACGCTCCAGACGAGAGGAACCGAATTTCCACTCAGTAGAGCAGAAAGCGGAGAACGGAACCATTTCGCCTTTATCGTTGCGCACGTACCAGCGGTCCAAGTCTTCCGGACGCTGACGGAACTTCTCATCGCCCTGAACATAAACCTGCTTAATACGGCCGCGGTCGTAGAAGTCATTGACGTAGGAGGAACCCCAAGCAGTCGACAGCGTATCGTTAATGGATGCCACGCTGACGCCTAAAGAGGCGGCCTTAGCAAAGTCGATGTGCAGCTGAAGCTGCGGCGCATCTTCTTTACCGTTCGGACGAACGTTGTAGAGCTGCGGATTGCTGCGGGCAGCGCCCAGAACTTGGTTACGGGCTGCCATTAGAGCGTCATGACCTTGACCGCTCAAGTCCTGCAGGTACATATCAAAGCCGTCTGCCATACCGAGTTCGGGAACCGGCGGCAGCGCAAAGCCGAACACAATAGAGTCTTTCCAGCTCATCAGCGTACGGTTGGCGCGGGCTGCAACCGCCTGAGCCTTCTGCTCAGGTTTCGGACGTTCGCTCCAGTCTTTAAGTTTGATAAAGGCCATCGCAGAGTTCTGACCCATACCGGCCAAGCTGAAGCCGACCACCGTCATCACAGATTCAACGGAATCTTTCTCATCATTGAGCATGTAATCCTGCATGCGCTTTACAACAGGAAGAATCTGCTCTCGGGTAGAGCCTTCCGGCAGCTGAATCTGGACCATCAAAGAACCCTGGTCTTCGTCCGGCATAAAGGCAGTCGGAACTTTCAGGAATCCGAAGACGACGCCTGCAATGATCACGCCGTAAATCACGATGAAGCGCTTCCAGCGAGCGGTCATGTAGCCCACAGCGGAGGTCGCACCTTCTGCACCTTTGTTAAATGTGCGGTTGAACCAGCCGAAGAATCCTTTCTCAGCCTTGTCGTGTTTGATCGGTTTAAGAATCGTTGCGCAAAGCGCCGGTGTCAGCGTCAAAGCGACCAGGACAGACAAGCCCATCGCAGCCACAATCGTGACGGAGAACTGACGATAAATCACACCGGTAGAGCCGCCGAAGAAAGCCATCGGGACGAACACCGCCGACAGCACCATCGCGATACCGACCAAAGCACCGGTGATCTGCGTCATAGATTTCTCAGTCGCGTCATGCGGTGATAAACGCTCCTCGTCCATCACACGTTCGACGTTTTCCACCACCACAATTGCGTCGTCCACCAGCAGACCAATCGCAAGCACCATGGCGAACATCGTCAGCATGTTGATGGAGTAGCCCATCGCACCCAGAATACCGAAGGTACCTAAGACCACCACCGGCACGGCAATCGTCGGAATCAGTGTTGCACGGAAGTTCTGCAGGAACAGATACATCACGAGCACCACCAGCACGATAGCCTCGAGCAAGGTGTGAATCACGCCTTCAATAGAAATACGCACGAACGGGGTCGTGTCGAACGGGATCACGTACTCATACTTCTCGGGGAAGTATTGAGAGAGCTCCTGCATCTTCTTATCGACCAAGTCCGAAGTCAGCAGCGCGTTGGCGCCCGAGGCCAACTTAATCGCAAGACCGGCGGTCGGCTTGCCGTTAAAGAAGGCCGTCGCTTCGTACATTCGCGGGCCTTTTTCAATGCGGGCCACGTCGCGTAAGAAGACCTGAGAACCGTTTGCCTGAGTCTTTAAGAAGATGGCGCCGAACTGTTCCGGTGTTTCCAACAGAGAGCTGGAAGTAATCACGGCATTTAAAGCCGTACCTTTGGCAGCGGGCAGACCGCCGACCTGACCGGAAGAAATCTGAACGTTCTGAGTTGTAATCGCGGTCTTAATGTCGGCCGGCGTCAGAGAATATTCGTGAAGTTTTTCCGGGTCGAGCCAAATACGCATTGCGAAGGCGGAACCGAAAACTTCGACTTCACCCACACCGTCCACACGGCTCAGCGGCTCCTGAATGCTGGAAACGAGGTAGTCACCGAGCTCAGCCGCAGAGATCGAGCCGTCGGTAGAAGTCAGACCGATCACCTTCAGGAAGCTTGCGGTCGTCTTGATAACCGTCACGCCTAAGCGCTGCACCACTTCCGGAAGCGATGACTGGGCCTGAGACAGACGGTTCTGCACCTGAACCTGAGCCATATCAGGGTCGGTACCGGCCGCAAAGGTCAGTGTGATATTGATTCGGCCGCTCGACTCACTGGTTGAACTCATGTACAGATAACCGTCCAAACCGGTCATCTTTTGTTCAATCACCTGAACGACGGTATCTTCAATCGTCTTAGCAGAAGCGCCCGGATAGGTTGCGGAGATGCTTACCTGAGGAGGCGCAATCTGCGGATACATGGACACCGGCAGATTCAAAATCGAAAGCGTACCGGCAAGCATGATCACAATTGCGATCACCCAAGCAAAAATCGGTCGGTTAATAAAAAACTTTGCCATATCAACCTCTGAATTTACTGCTTAGAAGCCTTTGCCGCCTTGGCTTGTTCCTGCTCTGCAATGGTCGGAACGATCTGAACGGGGACGCCCGGACGAATTCTCTGCAGACCTTCAATCACAACTTTTTCACCCGGTTTCAGACCTTCCTCAACAATCCAGTTCTGGCCTTGTGTCCGATGGGTCACTAAGCGGCGGATGGCGATCTTGCCGTCTTCAACAACATAAACGTAGGGAGTACCGTTGGCTTCACGCATCACGGCACGCTGCGGAACCAGCAAAGCTTTTTCCATCGTGCCCTGAGGCAGCTCGGTACGGACGAACATACCCGGAAGAAGAATATTCTCGGGGTTCGGGAATTCAGCACGCAGTGTGATGGTGCCGGTGCCCGGATCAACGGAAACTTCAGACAGCGTAAGTTCACCTGTCTGCGGGTACTTGGTTCCGTCTTCCATGATCAGGGTAACAGGGATTGCGCCGCCTCTGGTTTTCAGTTTGCCGGCAGCAATATCCTTTTTAAGACTGAGAATTTCTTTGCTCGACTGGGTCACGTCCACATAGATCGGATCCAGTGTCTGAACGACGGCCATGTTCTGAGCCTGGTGCGCGGAAAGCAGAGCTCCCGGCGTCACCAAGGAGCGGCCGATGCGTCCGGAAATCGGAGAACGAACCGTTGTGTAGTCAAGATTGATCTGAGCGTTCTTTAATCCCGCTTCGGCAGCTGCTACTGCGGCCTGAGCCTGTTTGTAAGCAGCCTGCGCGTCATCGTTGTTCTGTTTACTGATCGCGTTTGTCTTCACAAGCTGAGCGTAGCGATTCGCGGTCAGGCGAGTCTGGTACAGCACCGCCTGCGCTCTCTGGAGCTCGGCTTTGGCACTGGCCACCGCGGCTTCATAAACAGCCGGATCAATTTGATAAAGCGCTTGTCCTTCCTTGACCTCGCTTCCTTCCTTAAAGAGCCGTTTCTGCAGAATACCGGCGACCTGAGGACGGACATCCGCAACCAAGTAAGGAGCCGTACGGCCCTGAAGCGTCGTTGTCATGTCCAACTCGGTCGGCTGGATTTCCGTAACGGAAACCTGAGGAGCCCGCTGAGCGGCAGCTCCGCCGGGAGCTCCGGCCGATTTCTGCGAGTCGCATCCGCCCAACATAGAGACGGCAAAGCCCGCGGCAACACACAACGCCGCTTTCTTTAAGTCGTTCAATAACATGAAAAACCTCGAGATTATTTCCCAATTTATTCTGATTAGAGTGCGCTTGCTCTTCTGAGAAACGCAACGGACACAATTCTAGTTCAATTCTGAATGAACATTCATTCAGAAATTTACAATTTATGAGTTTTGCGTTGCTTACAACAGAAAGTTGTAACGGAGGTTTTCTTCCTAACTGTTTTCCGGGACCGCTTTTTCGGAGTATTTCCGAGCTTCCGTCTCAAAAACTGCGATCTTCCGCTCCATTGCTTTCAGACCGCTTTCCCAGAATTCCGGCTGAGTAATATCGACCTTAAAGAATTTTTTGAAGAGGTCATCGACGGACATTCGTCCGCTGTTTTGTAGAAATTCGCTGTAGATTTTAGGAAAAACTTCCGGCATTCTGTGCCGAATCTCAGATAGGCCGTAGGCGCAAACTGTCCCAAAGATGTAAGGATAGTTGTAGAAATAGTCGTCGATCTTGTAGAACTGACCGCGGTTAATCCAAAGATACGGGTCGACTCCGGCAGTACTTTCTCCGTACCAAGCCTGCCAAGCCTCGGAAAGAAGATTAGAGATCTTGGTAACCGATACAACGCCTTTCTTTCGTTCTTCGAAGAAGCTTCTTTCAAAATCGAAGCGAACGCCCATGTTGATCACGTAATTCGAGATAAACGTGAGCTCCTGCCAAAGCGCCTCGAGCTTTTCTTCCGCCGATGCGGCCTTGGCTTGGATTTCTTCGAAAAGCAGCAGTGCAAAAAAGTGTCCGGCTACTTCCATCAGCGCGCGCGGAATTTTCCGCTCCTGCGCGGGCAAGTCTCTCTGCAGCCAGAAGTGCCAGGCGTGTCCGTACATGATGGCCTGCTGACTCATAGAGGCAAAGGACCCGAGGTATGTTGAAAAAATTCTCGGCTCATTAAGCGACAAAATACCTTGGAAGAAAGCACCGTTTTGTTTTCCCGGCAGCTGGCGTACTTCAACCCAGCCTTTTTCGACAAATAAGTCGAAGGTTTCCGGAATACGCTCGTCGAGCACCTTGCCGACTTCTTTAATCTTCTCGAGCGCTTCTTCATAAGGAATATGAATTTCTCGGCGTAGCGGAGCCGGCGCATTGAGATCCCAGACCTCCATGACGCTCTTTCCGGTAAAGAGCGCTCGGCTGATCACTGACTTGCGCAGCATGTGCCGGTTGGCTCTCACCGCCGTCATCAAGGCATCGACTGCTTCGGAGCTCACGGCGTTCTGCCAGTAAGCCGGCGCCATAAAGTCCATTTCTGCAAACTCAAAGCCCTTCAGACGAAAGCCCGTGAGCATATTGAAGATGGAGGCGTAGAGATAAGCGTTCTGCGAATAGTATTCGTTAAGCGCCGTAAAAGTCGATTGTCTGAGCTTCGGGTCCTCCGAAGTCTTCAATACCGCGATGCACTGAGAATGAGACTGATGCTTCGTCAATCCGTCCATCGTCCGCACGGTCGCCACCAAGTGCGCATTCAAAGAATGATAAAGGTCGGCGCAGGGAACAAAGTTAGAGGCTTTAAGTTCGTAGAGCAGCTGCAGCGTACGCGGCGAAAGAGAAAAGGACCAGCGGGTCGAAACGCGTTCAAAGAGCCACTCCCATTTGCTGAAATCCAGTTCCTTCCAAATCGGATCGCTCTTCTTTAGACCGGCGAGCCTATGAAACAGTTCGGTGATCAGTTCGTAATAACGGGAATGGATTTCCCAAAGACGCACGCGTTCTTTAGCGGCTTCCTGCTCTCTGGTATCAATCGCGGAAAGGCAGCGGCAATAACCGATCAAAGAATCCGTCAGGCAAAAAACCTCTGCCAAATGCTCGAGTGCAATGGCAATTGACACGGAGTCTTTGGCGTTCGGCACGAGGCCCGCAAGAATATGAATATCGGCTTCCAGGCGCTGACGGGCTTTTCGGTATGCCGGCGAACTCAGGTTTCCGTAGGAAGAACGAAAGTCCCAAGCAGGCATTTTGTTTTTTAAGGAAGAGGTCATGACGATTCGGAAGCTGCAGTTCGATTTTCCGAATCATTCTAATGAAAAAGAAAAAAGGCGGCCGTCCTCTGCAGGAGAGAAGCAAGCCGCCCAGGGAGGGTTTTATGGTTCGAGGTGTAGTAGTGTTTTTTTATTTATCCAAGCAGGGGCTTGGTGGTTTCTGTGCCGGCTAAAGCAAGCGCGGTTAAGAGAACCAGCTGAGGTCCGAGTTCTGTCTTTTCCATGATGAAATGCTCTTTGAGGGTATGAGCGCCGATTCCTTTACCGCCGGAGCAAAGGCAGGTAGACGGGATATTGTGGCTCATCGGAGCATTGGCATCAGTGGAAGACATCGCGTAGTTCGTCAGTTCAATGCCGAGGGTCTTCTGGGCGCTGCGGGCAGCCTGAAGGACCGGGCAGCTGTGCGGACGAAGTCCGCCCGGACGATTGCCGATCATGGTCTTGGTAAGTTTCAGACCCTGTTCATCAGCAACACCCCAGCGGGCATTTTCTTCCTTGATGGCCTTCTCAAAAGCACCCAAAACTTCGGATTCAACTCGGAGCAGTTCCTCATTGGAAACGCTGCGGATATCGACATCCACTTCGCAGTGAGCGGAAATTGTGTTCACCGTTGTACCGCCTTTGATCGTACCGATCGTAAAGGTGGTCTTAGGATCTTCCGGAACCTTGATGTCGGCAATGATATTGCCGGCGCGGCAAACCGCATGGATGGCGCTCGGAACCTTGCCGAAGTCGGCAAAGGAGTGTCCGCCCGCACCGTCCACGGCCAAACGCCAGCGGTGGGAGCCGACGGCGCCATAAAGGACGCGGCCGACATCGGTACTGTCGATCGCGACAAAGCCGTCGAGCTTGTTGTTGGCGCAGAGGTGCTTGGAGCCGCGGATATCACCGTTGCCTTCTTCACCGACCGTGCCGACAAACCAGATATCGCCCACTGTGCGGATGTCTTCTTTTTCCATAGCGCGAAGCACCTGGAGCAAAGCTCTTAAGCCGGAGCAGTTATCACCGATGCCGGGGGCGCGATAGATATTGCCTTCTTTTTTGACTTTGACGTCGGTACCGGCCGGGAACACAGAGTCCATATGCGCGCCGATGGCGAGAACCGGACCGCTGCCGGTACCCTTGCGGATACCGATCACGTTGCCGATTTCATCGATATGAACATCGGTCAGACCGTACTGCTTCATGCGCTCTGCAACGGAAGCTGCTCTCTTTTCCTCGTGAAAAGTCGGAGCTTCGATTTCGCAGAGCTCAATCTGTTCCTGCATAGCGACTTCAGTCTGGTCTTTGATGAAGGCCATAGCCGCTTCAACTTTGGGTTCCTTAGAGATTTCGGTAACGAGATCGAGAACTTTGGAATCTAATGCGGGAATATTTTTCATACCAATCTGTACCTTTTAAACCAGGAAGTAAAGGGTGAGGACCATCACAACAGCTGCCGGAGCGGTTCTCTTCACAACTTCCACCGGAGAGACGCCTGCGATACCGGACAGGAGAATGATGCCGCCTGCAAGCGGAGAAGCCTGACGACCGATACCGGCTGCCATCATGGCGAGGTAGCCCAGACCGTCAATCGTCATACCGAATGTCGGAGCGTGCGGAGTAACGGCTTCGTTGAAAGCAAAGGCTGCAGCGTCACCGGAACCGGTCAGAACGGCCAGCAGGAACGGACCGAAAGCACCGCCGATCTTGGCAACTTCGTTGGAGTGAGTCAGGTACTGAACGAAAACTTCAATGACGCCTGCGGCACGTAAACCGGCGGCAAACACACCGGCGGCGATGATGATACCGAGGATCTTGGCGTAGCCGTTGCCCATACCGGCGAAGAATTTCTTCGTGACTTCTTCAGGGTTGGAACGTGTAACGACTAAAGCGTAGAAAGTACCGATCAACATAGCAGTTGCAACGGACATCTTGAGCTGCGGGAACCAGATGGAAGCGCAAACGAGAAGAACGACCGGGACGATCGGAGCGATCGCGAACAGGATGTTCGGATGTTCGATTTCGTTGGAAGCAACTTCAACGGCTTCTTCAACAGCGGCTTTACCGCGCTTGAAGTCGCCGAAGGCAAAGCAGGTCAGCGTAATCACAACGATGCTGATCAGACCCATGGTGACGGTTGTCGTAGCATGAGCTCCGATGAACTGCATGATTTCCATGGAAGCGAGCTTGGAGATGAACGGGTTATGAGAAACGCCCGGGTTCAAATAAGCCGGCATCATGCAGCCGCCGACTGCTGCGGCAGCGATAGCGGGTTTGAAACCGCTTCTGATCATGATCGGAATCATTGTCGGACCGACGGCAGCGGACAGACCGGCCATAGAAGGAATGGCGGTGGCAATCACGCTGGTGACGATCATGCAGGAAGGAAGAAGGAACACGCCGAGTTTTTTCAGCGGTCTCATCAGAAGGCTAACCAGATGAACGTCGCATTTGGTCAGAGAGATAACTGCAGCAAAACCGAGCGCCGAGCAGATGGCGATGATCAGGCTGCCGTTTGTCATAGATTTGTCGAACTGCTTGAAGGCGATCATCGGCTGCAGTGAGATGAAGGCCATCACAAAGCCGGAAGTCAGCAGAACGAGACGAGTTTCATAGCGCTTGATAAGGGCATAAACCGTTGCAATCACAACAACGATGGCAACCCAGAAAGTCCATGTCATTTGGTTCTCCCAGAACAATAGGTTTAGAAAGAGTCATGGCCGGAAAATGGCCTTATATTTCTAGAAACGAATTTTACGTTCTGAGATAAATCGGATTCAGGCAACTAAGAGTTATTACTTAAATATTTAGTAATTACTCGCTTATTTATCATATTTATTCAATCAATTAAAACTTATTAATCTTCTATAAGAAGACGTTTTAGAAATTCGTATTAGGTATTAGTTCTACCTTAATAAGTATTACTACCTAAATATTTGTAGATGTATTTTGAATTTTTCCGGACAACGTGGTTATTTCGTCCTCGTGGTACGACAAACCTGAGTAAAACCACTAATACATTGAGAAAACCACAAAAAAGGAGACCCGAGAGCCTCCTTCTTTGTGTGATAACCGTTTGAGTTAGTTTTCGGATTTTTGTCCTTCCGTTTCCTGTTTTACAGGAGCCTCTTCCTTCGCGACGATATCTTTCAGCTCGCGGCGAAGAATCTTACCCACAGGTGTCTTCGGAATGGAATCAACGAAAACGATTTCTTTCGGCATCTTGTAACCGGTGAGGTTCTGACGGCAGTAAGCCTTAACCTGCTCAACGGTGAGAGACGGATCCTTTTTGACGATCACAGCTTTGACGCGTTCACCGGATTTTTCATTCGGTACACCGACCACGCCGCATTCCAAAATCTCCGGCATGCTCTGAAGCACGCCTTCAATTTCGTTCGGGTAGACGTTAAAGCCGCTCACCAAAATCATGTCTTTCTGACGATCGGTAATCGTAATGCGGCCGTTGCTGTCCATATTGCCGATATCACCGGTGCGCAGCCAGCCGTCACGCAGCACGGCAGCCGTTTCTTCCGGTTTATCCCAATAGCCGCGCATAACCTGGGGACCCTTCACGCAGATTTCGCCGGTGTGTTCCGGAATTTCCTGCGGAGTTGTCCAGAAGCCGAGATCCTTGAAGCCTTCGCCGCGGATAGAAACCACGGTAGACGGGAACGGGAAGCCGACAGAACCATTCCACGGCGTATTCATCGGGTTGGCGGCCACGCCCGGAGAGCATTCCGTCAAACCGTAAGCTTCGATGATGTGGCCGCCGGTGACTTCTTTCCAGCGCTCAGCCACAGACTTCTGAACCTGCGTGCCGCCGCCGACGGTGAGTTTCAGCATCTTGAAGTCGACCTGGTCGAATCCCGGCGTATTCAGTAAGCCGTTAAAGAGCGTGTTCACGCCGCAAATGACGGTGAAGTGCTGTTTCTCGCATTCTTTGACCAAACCCTTCATGTCGCGCGGGTTGGCAATAAGGACCATGCGGGCGCCCCACTGAAGGAAACTGCACATCGCTGTAAGCGAAAAGATGTGATAGAGAGGAAGTGCTGTCATGACGACTTCGGTCTTCTTCTTAAAGTCGCCTGAAATCCAAACGCCCGTCTGCTGCAGGTTAGCCAACACATTGCGGTGCGTGAGCATGGCGCCTTTGGCAATACCGGTCGTGCCGCCCGTGTACTGCAGAAGTGCGATGTCGTAGCGGTCAAGTTTGACCGGATTAAATGTTCTTGAAGCGCCTTGGGCCAAAGCATCGCGGAAAGAGACGGCGTGTTCGAGATTGAACTCAGGCACCATCTTCTTTACTTTCTTCAGCATGAAGTTAACGAGCAGACGCTTCGGAGCAGAAAGTAAGTCGCCGACTTGAGTCGTGATGACGTGTTCAACGGGAGAATCTTTTTGAATCTTTTCGAACGTCTTGGCGAAGTTCTCGATGATGACCAGGACCTTAGCGCCGGAATCTTTCAGCTGACCGCCGAGCTCTCGCGCGGTGTAAAGCGGATTGACGTTAACGACGATAAGTCCGGCTTTCATGATGCCGAACAGACAGATCGGATACTGGAGAAGGTTCGGCATCATCACGGCAACGCGGTCGCCCTGCTCTACACCGGGGAGCGACTGCAGATAAGAAGCAAACGCCGTCACTTTCTCATCAAATTCTTTGTACGTCATTGTCTTGCCCAGGCTGGTAAAGACCGGAGCATCACCGTACTCTTGACAGATCTTTTCCTGGAAATCCGGCAGTGATTCGTAAATATCCGGATTAATGGTCGCGGGCACGCCTTCGGGGTACTGCTTGATCCATGGATATTCTTGAGTGTCTGTCATAGTTTTCTGTCCTAAAGAAAGCGTAACCCGCTAATTTTAGCGGGTCGCGCGATATAAAAACATTGAGAATTAGCCTGAGATTAAGCTTGGTGAGCAAGCTCGGAGATGTGTTTGGCGTACTGCTTCACGTCTTCCCAGTCAGTAAAGTCAATGCACATAGACGGGTCTGTCGGGCCGTTTGTGATCTTCATGATGAGCTGAATGCACTTCTTATCAAAGAGATTCAGGTGCGGATAGTCGATCTTGCCTGCAAAGCACTTGAGGTCGCGGGGACGCCACGGAGAACGCTCAAGGAATTTCTGCATGTAGCGGTTGCCTTCAACAGTAGCCTTAAACGGTGTACGGGCAACGACAGTGACGTTGAACATCGCATTAGGCTTACGGTCGAGTTCCGTGCAGTTGTTGCGAACAAATTCGTAAACGTTCGGGTGGTAAGTACCGTAAACAACAGGGAAGCCGCAGAGCACGAAATCATGCTTGCTCCAGTCCACGCCTTCGCGAAGGGCTTCGGAGACCGGCATAACCGTCACGGTGTTTCCGAGTTCCTCGAGTTGGTCGGCAATAGTGCGGACCATGCGGGCGGTATGGCCCATACGAGAGTAATAAACGATAAGAATGTTCTTCATTAATTCCGACTCCGATCGCGTCCGGACCGAGAGGGCCTTTCGCATAAATTTGTAATTTATTAAGTCGATTTTAGCAAAACCGTCCCGATTGGCTCATTTTTGTTAATGAGTTTACGTACTTAGGCGCATTGTCAGGTAAAATCCGATTTTTAAAACCCTGTTCCTATTGATTATTAGGAACTTTTATTCTTATATGGCTAAAGAAGACCTGATTGAAACAACTGCAACCGTTACCGAAGTTCTTCCGGACGCTCGCTATCGCGTCAAACTCGACAACGGCTATGAACTGATTGCCTACACAAACGGCAAAATGCGCAAGCATCACATCCGAATTCTCGCCGGCGATAAAGTTTCGCTGGAAATCTCCCCGTACGACATGACCAAAGGCCGTATTACCTTCCGTCATATCGAAGGTCGTCCTCCGGTTGCTGCTGCCGGCGGAAAACGCAAGTAATCGCTTCTGTAAAAGAGGCTGTCGCAAAGCTCGAGTTTTGCGTCAGCCTTTTTTCTTTTGTGCGGATATGTCGACAAAAATCAATTTCATCGACATATTTTCAGGGTATGTACTCGCTGTCGACATATCCTATTTTTGTTGTTCAACGACTTCGATCGTCTGATGCTTGAACTGAACCTTCTGCCCGGCACGAATTTTGTGACCGCGTTCGGTACAGACTTTTCCGTCCACATTCACTAAGCCGTCCTGTACGGCCTGTTTGGCTTCTCCACCGGTTCCGGTGAGCCCGGCCGCCTTCAGCAGATCTCCTAAGCGAATAAATTCGCCGTTCAATTCGAATTTCATTCCGATTTCCTTCTTTTAACTTTCGTCAGATGAAATGCATTGTATTCCTGCAAGGTATTTCTTTTGTTTCCGGCGCCGAATTCGAGTCCGCAGAAACAGCAAACGCCCCGAAGGGCGTTTGCGTTTAGATCTGTTTCTTCTGAATTAGATCAGAGACAGGAAGCGAGTGATCATGCGAATGCGTTCTTCGACGGTGTCTAAGCGAAGGAATTCGCGGTCGCAGTGGAATTCGCCGCCGGCAGGGCCGCAGCCGTCAATAACGGGGAGGCCGGCTTCAGCCATATGGTTGCCGTCGGAAGCACCGCCTGCATCCACCCAGTCGATGTCGAAGCCTTCGAGCTTAGCGGCTTCAGTAATCTGAGCAACCAGTTCTTTCGTTGCGTCGGACAAGGGCATGGAGTTGCTGTGGCTGACGCGTTCAATCGTCTGAGTCACGCCCGGTGCCCAAACAGCAGCGGCCAGTTTGTTGATGCCTTCATCCAGATATTTGTCGTCGTCGTTGTTCCAATAGCGAGTGTCGAGCTTAACAACGCACTTTTCGGAAATGACGTTAGGAGCGCTGCCGCCTTCGATCACGCCGGGGTTGACGGTTGTGCCTTTATCGACATCGGCCAGACCGGCAGCTGCCAGAGCAAAACGCATAGCAGCGATGTTGGCATTGGCTCCTTTGTACGGAGCGTTGCCGGCGTGGGAAGCTTTACCGTGGAAGGTAACGACGTAGTTTGTAGAACCCTTTCTGGAGCGAACGAGCTGACCGCCTGCGCGGGCTGCTTCAAAAACCAGAGCGCGGGAAGATTTGGCAGCGATACCCTTGAGCCATGCGCTGGAAGCCTTGGAACCGGTTTCTTCGTCCGGGTTCAGAGCAACAGCGATGGAGAGTCTTTCCAGATCTTCAGGACGAGCAGCCTTCAGAGCGTAGTAGATGGCAAGCACGCCGCTCTTGCAGTCGCTGCAGCCGGGACCGTAGGCGCGGTCGCCTTTAACAGTCAAAGGACGAGCGGCAGCAGTTCCGTCAGGGAAAACGGTGTCAAGGTGAGCATTGAAGAGAACGTCATAGTGGTCAGCATTGGGTTTGTTCGTAGCGAACAGACCGTTGCCGGCATTCGGACCTAAGTCAACGAGGTCGGCTTTGAATCCGATGGATTCAAGGTGGCCCTTCATAATCTTGGCGGCTTCGGTAACGCCGGCAATGTTTGCAGTGCCGCGGTCTTTGTTAACCAATTCGGCCAAGTCTTTCATGTAAGAGTCGAGAACTGACATTGATGTTTCCTCTTATATAAGTTGCGTAAAACAGTTGAGCCCGAAGGCTTAACGATTCCCGCGATTGTAATGATTTGTGAGTTCGAGATAAATGAGAATAAATACCGCTGGACAAACCTGTTTTTATTGCTCAATTCGAAAAATTTTCTGATACCGACGTCGTTTTTGTGCTGAGATAAGGAATACATTCGCAATTCTTCGTAAATTTTCATCGCTATTAAAAAATGATCGAAGGTCTGGTCCTTCTTCTGGTGTTTCAGCTTTTGGGAAACGTCGCAGAGATGTACTTTCATCTTCCCGTTCCCGGCTCTGTCTTAGGAATGTTTTTACTGCTCGTTGCGCTGATCGCAAACGACAGACTCGCCGCCTGGGTCCGTCCGATTTCGCTGGTGCTGATTTCTTATCTTGCCGTTTTGTTCGTTCCCGCCGGTGTCGGCATCATGCTGCACATCGACCGCCTCAAAAATGAAGCGCTTCCGATCGGTGTTTCTCTTGTCGTCAGCACGATTCTGACCATCGCCGTCACCGCCTTAGTCATTAAGTACTCGACAATCTGGCTGCAGAAACGCAAAGAACAGAAAGAGGCGCAGCATGAATAACATTGACTTTCACGGCATCGAGGAGATTTGGTCCTCGCTTTCTACGTCTTCTCTGCTGTGGCTGACAGTTACGCTCGCGGCTTACCTCTTCGCTCAAAAGCTCTATAAGTGGAGCAATTGGAATTCGCTTCTGAATCCGGTCGCCGTCTCGATTGTGACCGTCGTTCTTTTGCTGATGGCCACGCACACGCCCTATCAGACTTACTTTTCCGGCGCCCAGTTCATTCACTTCCTACTGGGGCCGACAACAGTCGCGCTTGCCGTGCCGCTTTACGACCTCAGAATTCAACTGGCCAAGAATTGGCTTCCGATTTTATTGGGACTTTTTGCCGGCGCCGTTACGGCAATCACCTCGACCGTCTTGATTGCAGGCGTTCTCGGCGCATCTCCTGAAACCATCATCAGTTTGGCGCCGAAGAGCGTTACGACCCCGATTGCGATGTCCATCGCAGAAAAACTCGGCGGTCTTCCCGCCCTCTCTGCCTCTTTGGTAGTGCTGACGGGCGTACTCGGTTCAATCTGCGCCGGCCCCTTGTTCCTGCTTCTGAAAGTTGATTCTTCTTCGGCTAAGGGTTTTGCGCTCGGTCTTTCCGCGCACGGCATGGGTACTTCCCGAGCTTTCCAGATTGATTCGACAGCGGGCGCCTACGGCAGTCTGGCTATCGGCTTAACCGGTTTGACCACCGCGCTGCTGGCGCCGCTGCTTACACCGCTTCTAATGAAACTTTTCTTTTAATTAATTTCCGAGGAATCAATTCGTTTGATTCCTCTTTTTTTCCATTCGGCTCTGGCTGCCTCGAGTGAGCCGTTAACGTCGATTCCGCGGCAGGCGTCTTCGATCACGTAAACATTGAAGCCTTCGTCAGCCGCATCTAATGCCGTCCAGCTGACACAAAAGTCAGTCGCTAAACCGCAGACAAAGACTTCTGTGATTCCCTGAGACTTCAGCCAGACAGCTAAGTCCGTCTTGGTCTTGCGGTCCCCTTCAAGGAAAGCCGAGTAGCTGTCGATGTTCGGGTGCGCGCCTTTTTTCACAAAGCAGACGCCGTTTTCTGTATTGAGTCCCTCGGCAAACTCTGCGCCGGCCGTGTCTTGAACACAGTGCTCGGGCCACAAAACCTGCTTGCCGTAGGACACGTCAATCATGCTGTAAAGCGCCTCGCCGGGATGAGAAGAGGCAAAAGAAATATGTCCTTCCGGGTGCCAGTCTTGAGTAAATACAACATTCTTAAATTTCGGGATGATCCGATTAATGACCGGCACGACCTGGCTGCCCTCTTTAACAGGCAGTGCGCCGGTTTCTAAGAAATCTTTTTGGACGTCGACGACGATGAGCGCCTGATTATCTTGCATTTATGCCTCGCTCCAATATCCGCAGAATTTGTTAATGATGTCAGCAGTCGTGCCGCTCTCGGCAAGATAAACGTATTGTCCGACTTCCAGAAGTGCCAAATCAATTCGGCCAATCTCTAATGCCTTATCAAAAATATCTTTCAGGGCAAAGTATTGATAAGGGAACTGAAGGACAGGCAGACCTTTCTCGGGGAAAATTTGAGCAAAGCCGTTAGACAGGTAACGTGATGCTCGGCCCATAAAGGTATCGGTCATCTCAGAAGCAGAATCCGCCAAGTACATAATCTTCGTACGCCAAGAGTCAGGGATCGGAGACTCCTTGGCAAGCAGCAGTGCATCAGAAAGCATGAAGCCTGCGAGGCCAAGCGCCTTTAACACACGAACCTGATCCTGCGTCGTAATCGAGCCGGCGCCAAGAACGGGGACTCTCAATGCTCTTGCGCATTCCGACCATAAGACCAGGGAATCGATTTCAGCCTGATCTTTACTGATTTCTTCGTGTGAGAGCAAACCTTCTTCAGCCCAACCGGCGGCTACGACAGCATTTACGCCGCTGGAAACGAGAACTTTTGCGTCTCTGAGGTTTGACGCGATGCCAAAGACAGGAATACCGTTGGCTTCAAGTTCTTCCATGTAAGGCTCCCTCAGGCCGCCGAGTCTCAAGCCGACAGCCGGAACTTTCAGTTCAACAATCTTCCTGAACTGATTATCAAAGAGCGGAGCCGATATCGGTCTAACTGCAGTGCATCCCAAATCTTCTCTGAGCGGAGAAAGTGCTGTGTCCTGCAGGCGAAGTTTCTCAGCGTCTAAGATCGATTCTTTTTGCGGAAACATCAGTACGGCAAAAGGCTTATCGGTCAGCGAACGGACCTTTGCAACATCTCTTTCGATTTCTTCTTCGGTTTTAAAGCCGATATGAAGGACGCCCAAGCCGCCGGCATTAGAAACCGCCGCTGCCATTTCCGGCGTATCCCAACCGAGGCCGGGTAAACCGATCACCGGTTTAGAGACCTCGAAATCGTCTAAAAACTTCTGAGTTTTGTCTGCTGCATTTTGAGTCGCAATCATCTCGAATCCTTCTTTTCGTTCGCGTCCTATACGCCGCGGCATTGTTTTTAGCAAAACAGCATTTTCTTCTGTTTCAACTACGCACACAAGAATAGCGAAAAACGCCTGTCTGTTGTCCGCTAACTTATTAAAATGACGGGAATTATCGTAAGGAGTTTTGTGTGGAAACAAAAACAGTTGTCGTTGGTCTTTCAGGCGGAGTGGATTCTGCCGTCAGCGCCTATCTTCTCAAACAGCAGGGATACGAAGTAATCGGTCTTTTCATGAAAAACTGGGAGGACGATGACGACAGCGAATACTGTTCTTCCCGTCAGGATTTAATCGACGCTACAGCGGTGGCTGACGTGATCGGTATCGACATCGAAGCCGTAAACTTTGCCAAAGAATACAAAGACCGCGTTTTTGCAGAGTTCCTTTCCGAGTATTCCGCTGGCCGTACGCCGAACCCTGACGTTCTCTGCAATTCCGAAATCAAATTCAAAGCATTCCTTGATCACGCCATTCGCTTGGGCGCTGACAAGATTGCTACCGGGCACTATGCGCGTGTCCGCGAAAGAGAGGGACTCTTTGAGCTTCTTAAAGGTGTGGACAACACCAAAGATCAGAGCTACTTCTTAAACCGCCTCAATCAGTACCAGCTCTCCAAGGCCATGTTCCCGGTCGGAGACATGTGCAAGACCGAAGTACGCAGAATTGCCGAAGAGATCGGTTTACCGAACGCCAAGAAAAAAGACAGTACTGGCATCTGTTTTATCGGAGAGCGTCCGTTCCGTGAGTTCCTTCACCGCTACCTTGCTAACAAACCGGGTCCGATTAAGACTCCGGACGGAAGAATCGTCGGTGAGCACATCGGGCTTTCTTACTACACGTTAGGTCAGCGCAAAGGTATCGGCGTCGGAGGCTCTAAGTACGGCAATGGCGAACCTTGGTTTGTTGCCCGCAAAGACATTCCGAACAACACGCTCTACATCGTCCAAGGTCACGACCATCCCTGGCTTCAGTCCTTCTCGCTTTCTGCCACACGACCCAACTGGATCAGCGGAACAGCTCCTGAAACCGGAAGGATGCTCGGCCTTAAGACGCGTTACCGCATGGCCGACCAGGAATGCAAGGTTATCCGAGCAGATGATGAAAGCGTTGTCGTTTCGTCGCTTGATCCTCTTTGGGCGGTGACACCCGGCCAGAGCGCGGTCTTTTATGACGGGGAAGTTTGCTTAGGCGGTGCGATTATCGACACGAGCCGCTAACATCAGACGGAAAAACGGCGTTCTTCCTTTGCGGTTGAACGCCGTTTTTGTATTTTCGGGAGGACAGATAAGTCCTCCTATACTTAACCAAACAAGTTAGTTTGCTTTCTTTCGAAGACCTTTGATCGCAAAGGCCACAATCAGCACGAAGACGGCTCCGGCAATCCCGGCAGGCGTATGCATTTCTGCCAGGTTCGGAATATGCGGAGTCAGTCCGGGGTCGCCCACAATCAATGTTCCAGCGATCCAGCCCAGCAATGCCCCGCCGGCGTAAACAATGATCGGATAACGATCAATAACTTTCAGGAACAACTGGCTGCCGCCGAGAATGAACGGAACGCTCACCAAGAGACCGAAGATCACAAGCGCCATTTGATGACCGGCAGGTGCCTGTTCAGCTGCACCGGCAATCGCGATCACGTTGTCCAAGCTCATTACTAAGTCGGCAACAATAATGGTTTTAATTGCGCCCCAAAGACGCTTGCTGGCGTGGATTTCATGCTCTCCTTCATCCTGAGGAACGATGAGTTTGATACCGATCCACAGAAGCAGAAGCGCTCCGACGAGTTTGAGGAAAGGAATGTTCATGATCGTGACGGCAAAAGCAATCAGGATCACACGCAAGAGGATGGCGCCGCCTGCTCCGTAAAGCACACCTTTAAAGCGGAGGCTCGGATCAAGGTTTCGGCAGGCAAGAGCAATAACAACCGCGTTATCTCCGCCGAGCAAAATGTCGATCAAAATAATTTGAAGAACGGCCACCCAATGAATTTCGGCAAACCAGGCGATAAGCGCTTCCAATGAAATATCTCCTAAGAGTTGAAATCAAACTGACAGCCGATTGTAGCAATGCGTTGATTTTTCGTAGTTTTACCGTACCCGTTCTTGTGAAAGAGGCGTGAAAATTTGTGGAACCAATAGGTATTTGCTAGCTCATCGACTCAAAAAAAGATTTCTGGGCTGTTCAAGTATTAGCGTTGGATTGATCGATGACTCAACCGCCTGAGATTGCGACGATGGACAATAAGGTAAGAAAAAGCCCGGGAGGTCGTCTCGGGCTATTGAGGCTGGTTTACGTGACTTGCTGCCGCGAAAGCTTCTGTCGGTAGAACCGTTTTTTAGTTTTAGGTTATTCAGGATCGAACATTAACCGTACGGCCCAGAGTAACTTGTGACAACTCCTATTAGAAGCTGTAACGAACACCAATGCTTGCCTGCCAAGGAGTACGGATCGGCGAACCGGTTGTCGTCTTGAACTGGCCGTAAGCAGAGAGATTCTTAATCGGGTTATAGGTTGCACCGACTGCAAATTCTCCCCATGTACCGCCAAGGTCGTCATGCATTCTGCGAGATACGCCGTCCTTGGAGTAAGAGGCTTTTACGTCGCCTTTCCAATCATGCAGGACAGAGGCTTTGGCGTATGCATTGCCCTTGTTTTCCGAGAAGGTGTAGCCAAAGGCGACGCCGACTCGGCCGATTACAGAATTGATACCGTCCTGATGGATACGGACTCCTCTATTTGTCTTGAAGTTCACAGACTCAACATGACCAAGCATGAACTCTGCCTGCGGCTCTGCATAGAAACCGTTTGCCGGGCACTGAAGTCTCCAACCGGCTTCGATAGAAGCAGAAGTGCCCCATGTGCGATAGGAGCCGGAGCTCTTGCCTAAGGCATTGAACAGGTCGAAGTCAGACTTAATACGATGACGTTTGACAATCACATCAACGAACTGGCCTTTTTCTCCTAACCAACCGCCGTAGATGCCAAAGTTGTAGTTCTTGTCGTCAGAGGAACCGTTGACCAAAGTTCCGTTGCCGTCCGTATAAGAGAAGGTTCCGCCTAAATAGTATTTGTCGGCAATGAATCCATCCCCGCCGATTTGGATCGTGTTGTAGTCCTCTTTCATGCCTCGGTCGGAGTATTTAGTCTGGCCGCCGTAGTAACGAACCCAGGCGCCTGCTGTCTTCGGCATAGAGCGCAGATCGCCGAGGCGGGAGGCGACATCATTGATCTGAGAACGGAAGGAGAGGTAGTTGGAAGAGGCAATGCTGAGAACAGAGCTGGAAATCGTATGAGGATTTTCCTGAACCGTTACGTTGTTTTCCGAATCAACCGTACCCCTCAGTTTGCCGGCGACATCACCTTCGGGAATATGAAGCTCAGTATTTGCCGTTGCTTCTTTATCCAAGAACAAAGCATTAGCATAGAAAGACTCCATCGCAGCTTGACCGTCCTTCACATCATCGGCTGTAATGCCTTTGGCGTGAACGGCCAAGGACGGTGTCCCGACAGTCTTTTTGATACTTAATTTATTCGAAGTGATATTAGAGTTTTCGTCGATTGCTACCTGAGCATGAACCTCACCACCTGCTCCCTTTAAAGTTGTCACTTTTACTTCTGGAGCACTTTTATCGGTAAGTTCAATAACGCCATTATCCAGAACAAGTGTTTTCAACGGGAGAACTTCCGTGTGCACGGAAACGCCCTCGAGTCCTACGGTCTCATTTGAGGCATTTGGAATCCATTTTGCATTGTCCCTCAAGGTTACAGTCAATTCCAAGCCTTCCTCTCTGTAAGGATCTGCGATATCCGTTGCGTTTTCTACAAAACCCTTATCTGCTGTTATTGTCGTATGTCCTTCCCAAACAGACTCAGGTCCTACCAAATTTACGACAACCTGTGCCTTTTCTACGTTCTGATACTCTTTTCTTGAGTCTGCTAAGTTAAAGTCGATGTCTCCATAAAGTTTCTTATGTTCCCGTGTGTCAACTAACTAAGGGTATTTACTCATTTAAATAAAAATTCCACATTCTAATTCGACTTTTAAAAGCCATTCGAAGAATTACGAATCAAGATTCTTTTAAAGGCACTGGACTGAAATAATCCTTATCCGACAAATAGTTACAGATCTATCTTGCCCGTTACGGTTTTCTTTAATTAAATAAATTGCCACCCTTACTGACAAACTCTTCAAGTACAAAAAGTCCTCCGGGACCGGC
>ENA-USYV01000381-USYV01000381.1-human-gut-metagenome-genome-assembly--contig:-NODE-381-length-52902-cov-11.618079_pt1 | contig 52902 bp, 55 predicted proteins | sample MGYA00250066_ERZ773514 | MGnify/ENA primary metagenome ERZ773514 (study PRJEB29103, sample SAMN06112049) | human gut metagenome | biome: human gut; feature: ankylosing spondylitis patient; material... | reverse complement strand
GAGATTGCCGGAAAAAGAAGGAAGTTATTTGAAGCCCTCGGGGTTCCTGTCCCTGACGCTGAGCCCGAAAAGGAACAAGATTACGAAGACGAAGAAGAAACAGAATTCTAGAGAGGTCGCCCTTAGTTCAGAGGTCGGCCTCTGCTAGATGCTCTAAATCCTGCAATATTTCAGTATTTGGCGCAAATCAGCAGCCGTTTTTGCTCGGATACTCTTCGAGAAAAAATCTTGTTTTTGAGTTTTTAGGAAGAAAAGACTGTGTAAAACTTTATTTAGCAAATTAAATAGTCAAGTTTTCTACAGAGAAATAAAAGCCCGATGCTTTGTGCACCGGGCGAGAATTTGATCTGGTGCACGATACTGGTTTCGAACCAGTGACCCCTGCCGTGTGAAGGCAGTGCTCTACCCCTGAGCTAACCGTGCTTTCCAATGAAGCGTGATTCTACACGATTTTTTAATTCTTTTTCTTGCTCTGCTCGAGCGTTTTCTCAACGCCTAGATTAGCAAGGAAATCCGCGCGTTCATTACCCTCGATTCCATCGTGACCTTTGACCCAAACCCATTCAATGTCATGCGGTTTTGCGGCTTCGTACAGTTTTTTCCAAAGATCAGCATTCTTAACCGGAGAGCCGTCTGCCGTTTTCCAGCCTTTTTTGATCCATCCGTAGATCCACGCCGTCATTCCTTGTTGGACGTACTTGCTGTCTGTGTGCAGCGTAACTTTGCAAGGTTCTTTTAAACGACACAATGCTTCGGTCGGAGCCGTGAGTTCCATTTGATTATTCGTTGTACTTAGTGCTCCGCCGCAAAGCTCAAGCACATGACCCTTGTATTTCATCCATGCGCCCCAGCCTCCGGGACCGGGATTGCCTTTGCTCGCGCCGTCGGTCCAAATTTCTACTTCTTTCATCTCAATCTAAAGTTACGTTGAATGGGTTCGGTCTTTACTCACTCTTGGGGGCAGGACGGCGCCCCAAGAAGAAAAACTTCTTGTTCACGGCACGCCCCACCAGCTTGCAGCCTGCGACTTCCTTCGTCGCACTGATCGCAAAAATTGCGCCGCACTGAGGCCACCAGCGATCACCGGCCTTCTCAATCCATGAATCTTCTTTGCTCTGAGGAGAAGAAAACGTGAGGCCGTAGCATCCGAAAGCGCCTCGGTCGACATGGAATGAGAGTAAGTGCAGCCAGTCCCGAATCTGGAAAACTGACATAAACTGCCTGCCGGGCAGAAAGGTCTTTGCCCCAAAGCGCTGCATTTTAAAACGCAGACCCCATAAGCTCATCAAATTAAACCCGGTCAGAATAATCCTTCCGCCCGGAATCAATATCCGATAAATCTCTCTCAATAAAGCGTGAGGATCTTCAGAGACTTCCAAGGAGTGCGGCATGACGACCAGATCGATGCTCTCGCTCTCAAACGGCATTGCTTCAAACAGCATCTGCAGAGGCACGCGATCGTCCGTTTCCAAGAGCTGAGTCAGAGGCCGCAGAGTCGGCTCGGCAGCCACCTTGAGTCCGATTCGATTATTCTTTAAAAAATCGATTCCGGTCGCACCCAGCTGCACCGCGTTATATCCGAAACAATCGGATACCAATTTGTCGTACTGGTTCTGCTCCCACCGGAGGGCATACTGACCCAAGGATGAAGAGTAAAATTTTTCGAGTGTTATCGTTTCGGCCATAAATGACTGACGTTGCGGACGATGATAATTGAAACACAATCGCATCGATCCGGAATGATTTTCCATTAAAGTGCCTGATAATTGTATCTTTATCCTGACTTCTGAGCACCACTCCGATGTTTCTGAAAACCTCTCTCCGTACCTTGGCTTTGTCTTTGGTTTTAGCGCTTCCGCTACACTCTTACGCTTCCGAACCTCCGGAGAGTGAAATTGAAGAAATCGTGACGCCCGGCGCCGATGACGATGAAATCTATACGGTTTGGACACGCGTACGAGACGGCTTCAAGATCCCGAACATGGAGAACTCAGTCGTTGACGAAAATCTTGCAAAGTATTCCAAGCGTCCGGATTACTTGCAGCGCATGGCCAATCGCTCTCAGAAATATCTTTATCACATCATTGAAGAAGTCACCACCCGGGGGATGCCGACAGAAATTGCGCTCCTGCCTTTCGTAGAAAGTGCTTTTGTCACCAACGCCAAATCTCGAGTCAAAGCCGCCGGCCTTTGGCAATTCATGCCGGCAACAGGCAAGCATTACGAACTTGACCAAACAATGTGGAAAGACGAACGCTACGATGTTTTACAGAGCACTTCGGCGGCGCTTACTTACCTGCAGAGACTGCACGACGAATTCAACGATTGGCCGCTTGCCTTTGCTGCGTACAACTGGGGAGAAGGCAATGTTCGCCGCGCGATTAAGCGCAATCAGTCATTAGGCCTTCCGACGGATTACATGTCGCTCAAGATGCCGGCTGAAACCCGCAACTACTACCCGAAACTTCAGGCGATCAAGAACATTGTTCAGAATCCAAACGACTACGGCATCAAACTCCCGACCATTTATAACGAACCCTTTTTCGTTCAAATCTTCAAAGATCAGGATATCGACGTCAAACGTGCCGCCAACCTCGCCGGCATGAGTCATGAAGAATTCAGCACTTTGAATCCTTCCTTTAACCGTCCCGTCATCGTAGCATCGCACAATCACTCGATGCTGATGCCGACCGACAAGCTCGACCAATTCATCGAAAATTTAGTCGCGTACCGCACCAGCGGTAAACCGCTTTCGAGCTGGACAACTTACCGAGTCAAACCCGAAGATACCGTTGCTTCCATCGCTCGCAAAGCTCACATGACTGAAACTGCTCTGCGCGAAGCAAACCAGATTCCGGCCGGAAGGCGAATTAAACCCGGTTCTCTGGTTCTTGTCAGCAAAGCAAGCGGACTCGGAAACGCAGAAGACATCTCTTCCGACACAATTGACGCTTCATTTGCTTTAGCACAAGACTACCGCCGCGTTACTTATCGCGTTCGCCGCGGCGACAATATGAGAAGTGTGGCACGACGCTTGGGCGTTTCGCCTGCGACCATCATGAAGAGCAACGGCCTGCGCTCCCAGCGTCTGCGCGTCGGCCAGACGCTTCGCGTCAATGTGCCGATCGTTACCCGTCAGACGACTTCCTCACGCCCCTCCACGGCTAGGAGTACTCCGGATACGCCGGTTGCATCCACCAAATTCTACGTCGTGCGTAAGGGCGACACGCTGTACAGCATCGCGAATCGATACGGCATCAGTGCTTCCGCGCTGAGAAACGCAAACAACATTTCGGGAAATAACATTTCTGTCGGTCAGCGTCTAACCATTAATGCTTCCGGTACCCCGACCAAACGCCACGTTGTGCTCGAGGAAGTCCCCGCCAAACTTCAAAAGCAGGTTAACAAACGGCCATTGGCTAACAAGGCAACCTACAAAGTTAGAAAAGGCGACACGCTTTTCTCTATTGCCTCTGCTGCTAATATGTCTGTTAATCAGTTGAAAAAACTCAACGGAATTCGAAATAACAACCTCAAAGTTGGACAGACTTTAAAACTAGCTCAATAGATCGATCGCGTCATTTCTTCAAACGCAGCGCTGCTTTTTGCCCGCTGCGTTTTTTATTTGTTCGATTTCTCTTGTAGAAACCAGAACGACAATTTGCCTCTTTTTGCGAAACAACTTAAAAAAATGCAACCGGAATAAATTAAAAACAACAAAGAACTACTAGAGAGGTATATGGTTCTTAGGGTAATTGTTGCTCCGTAACCCCTCTTGTGTATTTTGTTTGTAACAAAATTTGACCGGATTAATCTACCTCGATAGACTCCCAAATGTCAGGTATCCCAAACTGACAAATTCACCTCAAAATCCGAACAGGACACATCATGATTAAACATTCATCCGGCGGCATGAAGTTGTCGCGCCGTACCTTCATTGAAGCAATGACTGCCTTAGGCGGAAGTGCGGCATTAGGTCCTTGGGCAAGCGCTCTTGCCTCCGATAATTTAGAAGTTTTCCAACCGATCACTCCTCAAGATTTACTCAGCAAGAACGTCAAAGTCATCAACACCTTCCATGACATGCACTGCCATGGCTCCTGCATTTTGAAAGCCCATGTGCAGAACGGCCGCGTCCTTGCTCTGACCTCTGCAGGAGATATTCCTCTGGAAGGCTGCACCGCAAGCGATGAAGATATTTTCCATATCCAGCGCCGTCCGTGCTTGAAGGGCCTGTCTGAAAGAAAAAGAATCTACGCGCCTGATCGTCTGAAATACCCGATGATCCAGACCATTGAACGCGGAAACATCAACGGTTTCAAACGCGTCACATGGGATGAAGCATTGGACAGAGCCTGCGAAGCTATCCTCAAAGCAAAAGAAAGACAAAAAGAACTCGGATACATTCCTATCTGGGAGCACTCCAAGACACTTCTTCCCTACATGGGACCGTATCTCAACACCTACGGCAACATGTCCGCCGGCAACCAGCTCGACAGTAACTATGCCGGTATCGGCAAGGGCGTCTTAGGTCATCCGGCTTCCGACATGCTGAATTCCCGCTTCATTCTCTGCTGGTCCGCCGACTCTCAGTCCACCTCTCCTCACCTTCCCTTCATCATGACGAAGGCCAAAGAAAGAGGTATTCCTATTGTCGTCATCGACACACGTTATACAGGCACTGTCGGGGCAATGGGTACCGGTGCTGACGGCATTCCGGCCTGGATTTGCCCGCGTCCTGAAACAGACTCTGCCATTCTTGCGGCAATGGCCAACACCATTTACCGCCGCAAACTTCACGACGAAGCCTATTTGAAGAAATACTGCTTCGGCTTCTACCCCAATGACTCGGTTGTCAGCCAATCTCCGATCAATGACCCGATGACCGGCAAGCCGTATAAAGGACAGCGTTTCACCGTTCCCGCCGGCGAGTCCTTCGTTGAATATTTAGACTCTTTGCAGAAACAATACGGCGGCGAAGCAGGCGTTCTGCGCTGGGCTTCGGAGCTTTCCGGAGTTCCTGCTAAGACAATCGAAAATCTTGCGATTAAATACGCAACTACAAAACCGGCCTGCATCTACTCGGGTGCTGCTTCCGGCGGTGCCCAGCGTTCCGGCAACGGCCTCTACTTCTGCTGGCTGTCTTTGGCATTAGCCGCCATGACGGGCAACGCTACAGTTCGCGGAGGCGGGTTCGGTCCGCTCAGAAGAACCGACGGTATGGCTCTGAAGCTCGGCCCGGCACCAAAATTCTGCGATGCAAAGAAATTCGCTCCAATCCGCTTCTCCCTGTACATGCAGTCCAAAGTTCTGGAAACAGGTTTAGACAACCGTACCGCTCAGCAGCTTCGCGATGACGTTCTGAGATTGAACGGCATTGACCTCGGCCCGAATGCTCATCTGGAAATCGACATGATTTGGAGAGGCGCCGGTTCAGGTGACCGCTTCAATCAGAGCTCTTCTATTAACCCGAAGGTCCTCGCCTATAAGAATCTGAAGTCCATTATTTCGTGCGAACGCGTCCTTTGCCCGTCGGCTCGTTACTCGGACATCATCTTCCCGGTAGTCACACAGTTTGAACAGAACTACTTCCACGGCGGCCGCGTCAAGACCGACACCAACGTGGTTCGTCAGCTGATCGACCCAATGTATGAATGCAAGACTGATAACGAAATTAATGAACTCTTTGCTAAACGTCTCGGTATTCCTTGGAGCATGAACGGTATGACCGACTTAGACGTCATGCGTCAGCAATGGGCCGGTGCCAAGCTCCCCGAGGCTTATAAGAAGATTGACCCGGATATGAAACTCCCCAGCTTTGAAGAAATGCTTGAAACAGCAAATCTTCAGCTGCCTGTTCCTCCGGAAGAAAGCATCATTCCCTCTGCAAAATTCGAACCTGGAAAATTCCCGACCGATACCGGCATGATTAACTTCTACTCTCCGTTCCTTGCCGCCCGAGACCGTGTGGTTATGGGTGTACCGTCTGCACGCTACGTCAGACCGCCGCAGGGCTACGAAGACATTATGGAAGGTAAGAAGAGCCCCGCCTCCGGCAGACTCTATACTCTCCAGTACACAACTCCCCATCTGATTCATCGCTGTCACTCCGTTTATGACAATACCTCGATGCTGATGGATACGACTCCGCACGGTGTCATGATCAATCCACAGGATGCTGCTCAGAGAAATATTCAGAACGGCGAAAAGGTCTATGTCTACAACGATATGGGCTGCACCAAACTTAAAGCGATCGTCACCAAGGCTCAGCAGAAAGGCGTTGTCTCCATCACGCAAGGCGCATGGTATCAGCCGAGCAAGGACGAAACCTACGAAGCCTGGTTCGATGCGGACTACGACGGTAAGGCAGAAAAGCATGTTGTTCCTGTAGACGTCGGCGGCTGCATGAATGTCCTCCTGACAGACCAAGATACCGGCGTATCCGACCCCGTCCTGAACAAGGAAACCGGCGACTCGTGCGGTATGTACGTCAACGGACTTCTTTGCGAAGTCAGCAAAACTCTGCCGAATTTCGGCTAATAGCAACCGTTAGGAGAACACATCATGACACAATGGGGTTTCTATTTTGATCAAACCCGCTGCTACGGTTGCAAGACTTGCACCGTGGCCTGCAAGGAATGGAACGAAGGCCGCAGAGGCGATGCCAAGATCAACGAACTGAAAAATCTCCCGCAGTACGAAACGCCTGAAAAATGGCAGGCCGGAAGTGACGAATCTGCCAGCAACCTTGCGATGCTGCGTAAATTCGATATGAAGGAAACTTGGAGAAGAGTGACTTTTGCCGAGCTCGGTGACAATCCTCCGAATGTCCAAATCGCTCCGCTCTCGATCTCCTGCAACCACTGCGAAAATCCGGCCTGTATCCCGGTCTGTCCGGTAAAGGCGATCTCCAAAGAGCCCGAGTTCGGCGCCGTCGTCGTTGACTCTTCGAAATGCATCGGCTGCGGCAGTTGCGCTAAGGCTTGTCCTTGGGGTGCTCCTCAATATTACGAAGACCTCAGCAAGACGGCCTTTGATGATCCGAAACATCCGAAGATGACCAAATGCGACATGTGCATCGATCGCTTGAAACAAGGACTCAAACCGGCATGCGTTGCAGCTTGCATCGGCAGAGCCCTTGAATGTGGTCCGATCGAGGAACTCAAGAAGCGCCATCCGGATGCAACCATCACGGCTTTGGGTTTCGAGCCCGGCAGTACCAAGCCTTGCATCCTATTCAAATCGAGAACTTTTAATCCCGGAAGCTAACAGATGACTCAGGCACACATCTCGGAATTTGTCATTGCCTCCATGAAGGCAGAGACATTCGGCACATGGCTGATCGAGGGTTTTAATCCGCGAACGGTCAAGCTGCTGAATTGTTACTTCAATTTTGAATCTGCCTCCGGGCGGGAGTCACTTATCGAAACGACGAGGAAAATTCTCGACGACAATGACTTAGAAACTTTGCAGAGAGCCTGGTCTCAGGTTTTCTGCATCGGTCCGGGGTGTGTTCCTCCGGAAGAAAGTGTTGTCAAAACCGGCTTGTCGATGCAGGAGCCGCGCGACATGGCGCTCGATTGGTACTATCGATTCAAGATAAAACCGGCGGCCGGGCTTCCCGCAGACAACCTCGGCGTGGAGCTCTTGTTCTTGAGTCGGATCCTTTCCTCGATTCCGGAAGACAGCGAAACGGAAAAAACGAACGTCCTCAAAGAGACCGAAACATTTGTCTGTGAACGACTCGCCTGGACAAAAGATTTTTATGTCTCGCTTGAAAATAAGAAGGACAACCCGGACTTTTCTCTTATCCTTCCTTTTGTTGGCTTAATCCTCGGGTTCATTGATGAACTTTCCGGATTTCTTTCAGCACAATTAAATCCCGTTTCTGAAAACTAGCTTTTGCTTAACTTTGAATAGGCTGCGATTCAATTTCGAGTTGCAGCCTTTCTATTCTTGTCTCCGGCTTTACGACCTTCTTCCGTTGTTTTTTTGCAATTCGTCCTGAATTCGGCAAGATTTGCTCTTTTAATCTCAAAGTCGCTTAATATCTCATCAGTTTAAAAATTCCTTAGGACGAACAATGAGTTTGCTCAAAGACAAAAAAATCTTGCTGACGGGTGTGTTATCTAACCGCTCTATCGCTTACGGTATTGCCAAGGCTTGTCATCGTGAAGGCGCTCAGCTCGCTTTCACCTACCAGAATGAAAGATTCTTGGATCGCATCACGGGCTTTGCTAAAGAATTTGACAGCGATATCGTCCTTCCGCTGGACGTTGCCGATGACGCACAGATTTTTGCTCTTGCCGAGACGCTTAAAAACACATGGGGAACGTTGGACGGTGTCGTTCATTCCATCGGATTTGCGCCCCGCGAGGCCATTCAGGGCGATTTTTTAGACGGTTTGTCACGCGATGCCTTCAAAACAGCACTCGATATTTCCGCCTACTCCTTCCCTGCATTGGTTAAGGCCCTGGTTCCTCTGATGGAAGGCCATCCTTCCTCCGTCCTGACGCTGACTTACTTAGGCAGTGAACGCGTCGTTCCTAATTACAACACTATGGGCGTGGCTAAGGCAGCCCTTGAGGCCTCTGTCCGCTATCTGGCCAACAGCTTAGGACCCAAAGGCATTCGTGCCAACGCTATTTCTTCCGGCCCGATCAAGACGCTGGCTGCGAGCGGCATCAAGGATTTCTCCAAGATTCTGAAATACATGGAGACATCCGCTCCGCTCAGGCGCACGGTCACGATCGACGAAGTCGGCAATACGGCAGCCTTCTTGCTCTCCGACTACGCTTCCGGCATTACGGGCGATAATGTTTACGTCGACGCCGGTTTCCACGCCGTCGCTGTCCCCGATCTTTTGGAATAAGGATTCATCATGCATTTTTGGGCTTTCATCGGAAGTCTGCTTCTTGCTTCCGGCGTTGCTATGGGAGCATATGGCGCACACGGCTTACGGGCCATCGTGGATGTACCTCGTTCCATCGAAGCTTTTGAATATGCGGTTCAGTATCAGCTCATCAGCGCTTTAGGCTTTTTTGCCATCGCTTGGGCAACAAACCACTTCAAAGCCGGTTTAGTCAACCTGGCCGGCCTCCTGCTTCTGATCGGAACGATCGGTTTTTCTCTGAGTATTTATCTGTTGGTTCTCGCTCAGTGGAGACCTTGGCCGTTGGTCACTCCGATCTCCGGCGGTTTCATGATCGCCGCCTGGATCGTTATGGCAATTGCCTGTCTGACTTCTAAGCCGAAGCACAGTTCCTTCTATTAACTTCGTTTTGTTCCGAAAGATCGATGCTCTCTTCTCTGCCTTATCCGCTTTTATTTGTGACCGACTGCTCCGAGCGGCCGCCGCAAAAGTATATCGACAGATATCTGAGCCCCGCTTTGCTGAAATATGCGGCAAATCATCCTTTGGAACAAAACGCTGTTCTCTGGAGCCGCTTGCTCCTTCTTTCCATTCCTTACCAGCAGCATCCGGAAGATCCTCCTTTAATGATCGTTTCGGATCGCTTTACTAAGAGCCTGACGCTTGGAGGTGACTCCTATCATTACTGCAAGACTGATTGGCAGGGAGACAACCTGGCGCTCGTCGTCTCCGACCTCCCGGTTTTCCTTTCCTTTAAGTCGTTTGATTCGGTTAATGACCATTTAAAGGAAATCGCCAGACTGCGATTTCCTGCCATCATTAACAATTGGATTGATCGTCAGGAAAATTCCGAGCTGGCTTTTTACCAATACTGGACATTGAGTGAGTGCTTAAAAGATCGCGATGACCCGACGGTTCGAATCAAAATCGACGATGATGACTGTTTGACTGTTCGAGGCTCCAGTGTGCTCCTTCGGGAAACCTTCCAGTTTTGGACGTCTGAAGAGTGGATATGTTCCGTTCAGGGACCGGCCCTCACGAATTTACTCTATGAGGTCAGAGAGCCGAAGAAAACTTTACAGATGCTTGATGAGGCCTTCGAAAAATTTGGTACGGAGTAAAACAATGACAAAAGAATTCAGCACCGTCGGAGTTTTCGGAAAACGAGACTCTCTCGATTACGAACCTCTGCGAATTATTGCCGAGCTGCTCATTAAATCCGGACGCCAAGTTTTACTGGAGAAAAAGCCGGCAGAAGCCCTTTCGCTCGGCGAAGGTTATACCCGAGACGAAATCGGTAAAAAATCCGACCTCATCATCATTTACGGCGGAGACGGAACCTTCTTAGGTGTTTCTCGCCGGATGGCGCACTACGATGTGCCTTTCATCGGCATCAACGCCGGACGTCTCGGTTTTGTCACCGATATTCCTTCCGACAAAATGGTCGAAGAAATTTCCGAGATCTTAAGCGGCCACTATTACACCGATACCCGCTGCCTCTTAGAAGGCATTCAGATTCGCGACGGTAAAGAGATCTATCGCAATGTTGCCGTCAACGAGATCTGCGTATCCCGCGGTAATTCAGGCGGCATGATCGAAGTATCGGTTTCGGTAAATAAACTTCCGATGAGCCGTCAAAGAGCCGACGGTTTAATCGTGTCCACGCCGACCGGCTCGACCGCTTATGCGCTAAGCGTCGGAGGTCCGATGATTTATCCGTCGGTTGCCTGCACGCTTTTAATTCCTGTAGCACCGCATTCCCTGGCGAATCGTCCGATCGTGATTCCGGAGAATTCTCTGATTGAGATTACCGTGACGGATATGAGAGATGCCACGCTGTATTTCGACATGCAGGATAATTCTGAGGTTTTAGTAGGGGATATCATTAAGGCATCCCCCTATCCTCATCGCGTTAAAATTCTTCATCCGAGTCGGCACAACTACTTCGATACGTTGTGCAAAAAATTACATTGGAACTACCTTCCCACGGACCGATAATCTCTCATGCTCTGTTCACTGAACATTCGCGACTTTGTCATCGTTGACAAACTTGATTTGGAATTTTCAGACGGTTTTACTGCACTCACCGGCGAGACCGGTGCAGGCAAATCGATCCTCATTGACGCACTTCAGCTTCTCTTCGGCGCTCGCTCCGATCCGGAAGTTATTCGTGCCGGCGCCCAAAAGTCCGACCTCACTGCCTGCTTTACGATCAATGACAAGATCAAAACCTGGCTCGAGGAACGTGAACTTACCGGCGTCAACGGTGAGTTGGTTTTAAGGAGAACGCTGGATATTAAAGGCCGGAGCCGTTCATGGATTAACGGCACGCCGTGCTCCCTTTCTCAATTAAAAGAGCTCAGCCACATGCTTGTCGTCGTACACGGCCAGCATGCCCACCAATCTTTGCTCCGCAAAGGTTCTCAGTTGGAAATGCTCGATGCTTACTCCGGACTGCGTCCTCAGGTCGATGCCGTTCGTTCTGCGTGGATACAGTGGCGTGAAGCACAAAAGACCCTTGAAGAAGCCCGAGAAAGGCAGGCGTTTAACCAGGCAGAACTTGAACGCATGAAATGGTTCTTGGAAGACATGAAAGAGCTTTCTCCGATCAAAGGAGAATGGGCTCGCATCAATGAAGAACACACTCGACTTTCGCGCTATAACGACATTATTGATTCCTGCCAAAAAGCCAGAGAGGCTTTGACCGAAGCTGATTACAGCGCCTTGGAGCTCGTCGATTCCGCCATTAGCGCTATCGGCGATGTCTCGGACGTCGACGCAAAACTTGAAAAAATCTACACGCAGCTTAACGATGCGCGTGAAATTATTGATTCCGCATCCGACGATGTGGAGCACTACTTAGATCGCACAGACTTTGACGAAGCTCGTTTCGAAGAGCTCGATCAAAGAATTAATCTCTATCTCGAACTGGCGCGCAAATATCACGTCGAACCGGATGAGCTTTATGCAGAAATGCAGAAAGTCACCGAAAAGGCTGCCGAGATGGAAGGACTGAGCGATCTGACGGCACTGTTTAATAAAGCGCACGAGGCAAAGACTCAATACGACAAACTTGCCTCAGAACTTTCCAAAGAGCGCAAAAAAGGCGCGTTGAAAATGCAGAAGAGCATCACGGATGTCATGCAGACATTGGCGATGGCAGGAGGCTCTTTTGAAGTTGCCGTCACAGAAGCTGAAGCACCTTCTTCCGTGGGTATCGACCACTGTGAGTTCTTGGTCGCAGGTCACGCCGGTGTCCCTCGCCGATCCCTTTCTAAGGTTGCTTCCGGCGGTGAATTAGCGCGTATCAGCCTTGCGATTGCCGTTACCGATACGATGACTGCCACAGTTGACACATTGATCTTTGACGAGGTCGACTCAGGCATAGGCGGCGCGGTTGCAGAAACCGTCGGCCGTCTTCTGGCTCAGCTCGGTGAACATCAGCAGGTCCTTTGCGTCACGCATCTGCCGCAGGTTGCCAGCTGTGCTTCTCACCACTTCAAGATTGAAAAGAAAGCTGCCGCTGAGGGCGAAGCTCCGATCTCCAATGTGTATCCGCTCAGTGAAGATCAGAGAGTCCGGGAAATCGCCCGCATGCTCGGCGGCCTAACGATCACTCAGAAAACGCTGGATCATGCCAGAGAAATGCTGAGGCGTTAACTTCAGCACAAAAAGAAAGGATCCCGAAAATCGAGGATCCTTTCTTTTTGTGCATTCCGGACTGAAAATCAGATTTCTCTCTTTTCAGCCTTATGCTTTTGGCATTCAGGGCAAACGCCGTATAAAGCCATAGAGTGATCTACGAGTTCATAGCCGTGTTGCTTGGCAACTTCTGCTTGGCGTTTTTCCACTTCTTCGTCCACAAATTCAACGACCTTGCCGCACATCACGCAGATCAGATGGTCATGATGATGTCCGTCATCCAGTTCAAATACTGCCGTTCCGTGCTCAAAATTTCTACGAGTCAGAATACCGGCGGAGGCAAACTGGGCCAAGACTCTATAAACGGTGGCTAGACCAACGTCTTCTCCCGTGTTTACAAGCTCTTTGTAGACTTCTTCAGCACTCAAGTGGCGGTCTTCACCGGCCTTTGCGCGTTCCTGAAAAATTTCAAGAATCTTGAGACGAGGCCCCGTTGCTTTTAAGCCGAGGTTTTTTAAATTTTTGGCGTTTTCTTGTTGTGTATCTGGCATATTTTGTTCCAACCTCGAGATTTACAAGTTCGATGGTTTTTTGATCAAGTCTTATCGATTATCATACAGGCTTGATAATATTTCTACTCCCTGTTTTTCTAAATGAAACGGTTAATTTTTTGCGCACTTCTTCCCATCACTCTCTTATCCGGGTGCTCTTCCGTTAGTGACCATATCCCCGGATGGCTCAAGCCTTATACCCCGGACGTTCATCAGGGCAATGTCGTGACTTCCGAAATGGTTGACGCGCTCCACGAGGGAATGACAAAGAACCAGGTTATCTTCCTTCTGGGTACGCCTGCGCTGCGCAACTTATTCCATAAAGAACAGTGGAATTACGTGTATTACCTTAAACCTCGTTTCGGACAGACCAGTATCCGCAAATTGGAAATCACCTTTGACGAAGACGGGCGCGTGGAAAGCTTCAAGTCCGACAAGATGCCGGACGAAACCAACGCTGACTTAGCCATTCTCGGTGAACGAGCAAGAGAAAGCACTTTGAAGCGTCAGGAAGAGCTGGAAAAGGAAAAACAGGATGCTCTGCAGCCCGCTGCAGAAGAAGCTAAGCAAGCTGCAGAAACGGAGCCGGTGAAAGAAGAAAAGACTGAAACTCCGGCAGCTCAATAATCGCGAGCAAAAATCACATACTTCACGGCACCGCAAAAACGGTGCCGTTTGTTTTGGTGAAATCGTTAATGGTCGGATTTTTTGCAAAATTAGAGTACATTAAAGAGTTACTGCGGAGCGCCTCTACGGTATTTTCAACAATTTAACTTTCCCGTCGTGCAGGGCGTTCCCGATCCTAACTACAACTTAACCTTCCGGAGTATTTATGGTCAAAATCGCAGTCGCCGGCGCCAAAGGGCACATGGGCAAAATGATTATCGATGCCGTTTGGAACACTGAAGGCGCAGAATTAGTTGCCGCCCTCGCGCACAAAGGAACCGATAAATGGGAAGCCGACGAAGATGCCGGCGCAGCCTTAGGTTACAACACCGGCGTCAAGATCACGGATGACTACAGTGTGCTTCGCACCAGCGGCGCCCAGGTACTGATTGATTTCACTCGTCCGGAAGGCACAAAAGAATTTTTAAAGATCTGCTCAGATGCCGGCATCGGCATGGTCATCGGAACGACCGGATTAGATGCGGAAGGCAAAGCCGCCATTGAGGAGGCCGCCAAGGTGATCCCCATCGTTTTTTCTCCGAACATGAGTGCAGGCGTAAACGTCACATACAAGCTGCTTGAGCTTGCGGCAAAACTGCTCAAAGACTACGACGCAGAAATTTTTGAAATGCACCACAACCGTAAAGTCGATGCTCCAAGCGGCACAGCCATCGCTATGGGTAAGGCCATTGCAGATGCTCGAGGACAGAATTTTGAAGAAGTCGCCGTATGGGCGCGTCAGGGTCATACCGGCCCGAGAGTGCCCGGCTCTATCGGTTTTGCGGCACTGCGCGGCGGTGACGTGGTCGGTGACCATCAGGTAACTTTTGCAGGCAGCGGCGAGAGAATCGTAATTTCTCATCTGTCCAGCTCTCGTGCGGGATACGCTCAAGGAGCAGTCAAGGCTGCCCTTTGGGAAGCCGATAAAAAGCCCGGCCTTTATTCCATGAGCGATGTTCTCGGCTTGTAATTTATGAATCGGGAAGAAGCATTCAAAATCCTTGAGGCAAGAATCCTTGAGCTTCTGAGCCGCATCAGCCATCTTGAGGAGGAGAACACTCGTCTCAAAAACGACCTCTCCTCCAAGACCGCTCAGCTGCAGGCGGCCCAAACCAAAGTCAGCATTGCGGCCGAACAGCTTCACATTGAGCTTGACCGTCTCAGAGCGTTCAAAGACAGATACCGGAATCCCTGATTTCTATGCTTTACACCATTGCGATTCAAAACTTAAGGCTTCAAGTCTCTGTACCGGACTCAGCCGATACGGCTGCACTTGATAAAGTGATCCGTGAATTCAACGACCATCTCATGACCTTTAACGGCGGCAAGCCGGTTGAGTTATTCGAGAGCAAGGAAATTAAGCTCCTAATCTTCACGCTTATCTCTTTCATTCTCGGAATGCAAAAAAAACAGGATGAGTTGGAAGAAAAGCTGCGGGAGAAGACCTCCTCCGTACCGACGGACGAAGGTAAAAAAGTAAACATTCGTGACGATAAGGAAACGGTTGATACGATCCGAAGGCTTATTTCTCTTTGCGACCGAGGACTTACGAAGCAAAGCTAAATTCGAATACGCCCGAATAGCGCAATTAGCTTTAATACGGACTTTAAAAAATTTTCGAGAAGGCTACAATACAAATCGTCCCCTGCGAAATTCGAGCATCGGCTGTTGTTCTTTGAACCAATACTCTAGTTTCGGGGGCTCATTGACAGACCATTAAGTTGAGCGGCACGCGCTGCTGCTCCTTGTGCCTGGCATAGGCCTCCACCCTGAACCCTCGGTTCAGGACTCAAGCCGGACGGTTTCGGCGGGAGACACAAAAACGCTCTCGAACTTCGAGAGCTTTTTTGTGTCCGCTGCTTTTCTACTCGGCAGGCGGTTCATAGGGCCGAAAACAAATCAAATACAAAAAATTCAATGCATTAACTTTGGCCTTACAATACCCGCAACTCTTAACTGTCTCAAAAATCGGAACGATTTCCTCGAGGCTCAACCTTAATTTAAGTAAGAAGAAAAGAATTATGCCCTTTACGATCAAACTCGCCGGCACTCCTTATGAGTTCAAGGCCGAAGCCACTGAAACTATTCTCGAAGCCGGTGATAAAGCCGGTTTTCTGCTGCCGAGCGCCTGCCGCAGCGGCGCCTGCGGTGCCTGCAAGGCTCAAATCATTTCCGGCACTGTTGCATTGGGACCTCATGAGCCTTTTGCTCTGACTGAAGCAGACCAAAAGCTCGGTCTGACTCTTCTTTGCCGCGCTAAAGCAACTTCCGACTGCGAAATCAAAGTACGCGATGTCAAACTGGCTCAGAAGAAACCGGAAGGTATCCAGGCGGAAATCGTTGAGAAGACACTTCTGGATCCGTCCATCATGCGCTTAGTTTTGAAGCGTGCCGACGGCGGCGTCTTTGAATTCAAAGCCGGCCAGACCTACGCCGTCGAGCTTCCCGGGAACCAGAAACGCTATTACTCCGTCGCCAGCTCTCAGAACCAGAAAGAGACCGTCGAATTCCTGATCCGCAAGGTTACGAACGGCATGTTCACCGGCATGCTCTTCTCCGACATGATCCGCGTCGGCGATAAGATGCGCCTCAAAGGACCGGAGGGCACCAGCACTTTCCAGACACCGAAGGGCCGTAAAGCCGTCTTCCTCGCTACCGGAACCGGCATTGCTTCCGTCAAGAGCATTGTTTCCACACTGGTAGAAAACAATGACCTCGAAGGCCGCGAACTCTTCATTTACTGGGGCGTCCGCACCTCTCAGGAACTTGTCGTCGGAGAAATCTTCGAAGAATGGGCCGCCGCTCATCCGCAGATCCATTACACCGGCGTCGTATCCCGTGAGGACACCTGGCCCGGTGCGAAAGGTCACGTTCAGACCTTCGCCGCAGCAGACAACGGCGATATGACCGATATGGACGCTTATCTCTGCGGAAGCAACTCCATGATTAAAGCCGCAGTGAACTATTTAACAGCTCGCTGCGGCCTTCGTGAAGATCACATCTTCATGGACAACTTCGGTTTCTAAGCTTTTCGGCGGCAGGCCCATATCCAAAGACCTGCCCCGATAATGATCATCGGCAGCGAAAGCCACTGGCCTCTTGAAAGATCCAAGGCCTGAAGACCTAAGTAGCTGTCGGGCTCGCGGAAGAATTCCACAACAAAACGAGCCAGCCCGTAACCGAATAAGAAGAGACCCGAGACTGCACCTGCGGGTCTCTTTTTTATTGAGTAAATCCAGACGACGAAGAACAGCACCAGTCCCTCCAAAGTTGCTTCGTAAAGCTGAGAAGGATGGCGCGGAACGCCGTCTCCTGCCTGCGGGAAAATCATGCTCCAGGGCAAGTCAGCCGAGGCGACTCTTCCCCAAAGTTCTCCGTTAATAAAGTTTCCGAGTCGACCGAAGAAAAATCCGAGCGGAACCAGCGGAGCAACAAAATCGCCAACCGTGAGGATGGATTTCTTGTTTCTCCACGCGAAATAAAAGAGCGCAAGGATGACGCCGATGAATCCGCCGTGCGCGCTCATACCGCCTTGCCACACCGCGAAGATTTCAAGCGGATGGATCAGGTAGTATTCCGGCTGATAAAGCAGCACGAATCCCAAACGGCCCCCGACGATTACGCCGACCATGCCGACAAAGAGCAAATCCTCAAGATTGGCCTTGGTAATTCCTCTCCATTCCTGGCGGCAGCGATAAAGACCCAGAAGATAAAAAAGCGTAAAACCGATCAAGTACATCAGTCCGTACCAGTGCACGGCCAACGGCCCCACCTGAACGGCAATCGGATCAAACTGAGGATGAACCAGCATTCTTTAGGCCTCGTATTCAGAACGGAGGTTCTCGACGTAACCTTCAACGTCCTCCAGAATTTCCAAACCGTGCTCATCAGCACCGGCTCGGGCCTCTTCGAGCTCTTCGTAGAACTGAGTAAACGTTCTTGAGCCCCCCAAACCTTTGACAAGCTTGTTGTATTTGTGAAGACGCCACAGTCTTTCAGTTTCCGGAGTGAGTGCATACTCCGGGTAGTTGCGCCCCATGAAATACAGCGTCAGCTCTGCTAAATCTTCCCGATCAAACTCAAGCCGATCGAAAGCATCTGCCATCTCTTCAGGAGGCAAAGCTCTAAAGTTGGCCATCTTGCGGGCATCCGAGTTACTCGGAAAGCCTCCGCTGTAAAGAGCTTCTTCCGGAATGTCCCTGGCGTGCTCTTCGGCCTTTCTGTCTGCGAGCGCCATAAAGAGCGGCTGAAGTTCCGGCAGGCGATCCACGGATGCAAGAATCTTCGAGGCGTTCTCGGAGTAATAGCTTGCAGGCTGTTCGAATAAGCCTTGACCGTTCTTCGTGATCCAAGCAGACATACCTTTCATAAGGAAGGGCTGCTTTTTGGTTTTAATGCGCACAAAGGGCAGCGGTTTGATGCCCTGCTCTTTTTGCTCACGCGTCACGAAGGATCTTTCCTTCATGTCTTTTTCCGTGATCGCCCACATTTTGCTCGGATCTGCGGAAAGGTCCCAGCAAATCCATTCATTTCGAACGGAAGGATTCTCAAAGAGCGGCATCACCGGTCTTAAGCCTCTGCGATGATGGAGACTGTAGCGATCCACATAGAGAAGCGGACGTCTTTCATTCAGAAGCTCGACGATCTTGTCGGACTTGCTGATCGAAAGCGCATACTCCCAAAGGCGAGGATTCTTGCTTGCAATCAGTTTGGCCAGCTGCAGTGTTGCAAAAGCATCCGAGCTTGCGTCATGCGCGTGACGGTGGGGCAGCTGATTTGCAGGCGTCAGGCGATCCAATTTGAAAGAAACCGTACCGTCTTCTTTCGTCGGCCATTTCAAAATCTGCGGCGCCACCGCATAAACGGCAATCACTAAAAGAAAAACGTCAAATCGTCCGCGTCCGTCTCCGTACTCGGTGTCGTAGGCCGGAAGCAGATTGCGCCAGAACATGAAGCGCGTCATCTCATCGTCGTAATTACGATTGTTGTAGCCGATCGTAATCGTGCCGGGTTTGCCCATTTCATCTCGGATGACTTTGGCGAAATCGGCCTCTGCCAGCGCATTTTCTTCATCCATGAGCGACATCGGCGTAATGCCCGTCACCAGAGAAGAACCGGGAGACGGAATGTAGTCGTCCGCAAGCTGGGCGTAAAGCACCATGCTTTGTCCGATGATATTGAAATTGGTATCGGTTCGAAATGATCCGTACTGCACGGGGCGGTCTTTACGTGCCTCCGTTCCGAATGTTTCGTAGTCGTACCAAAGGTAAGTTGTTGAATTGTTGACGGTATCGGTCATGGACTTTTCGCTGAATTAGGTAGGCCAATATTACAAGAATCCTCACTTACTCGACACATTCGAGAGAGCGGTATAGCGTAAAAAAACGAAAGCCGGCGTTTCTGCCGGCTCACACTCTGGAAAAGCTTAACTTACATCGCCAAGTATGCTTGTCTAATCATGTAGAGGCAGACGAAGCACAGCAGGCAGGCAAAGATCTTCTTAAGCGGCTTCGTATCGATAGAGTGGGCAACCTTAGCGCCAAGCGGTGCAAAAAGCACACTGGTAATCGCAACTGAGAACAAAGCCGGAATACAAATGTAGCCAAGGTCAATCGGCCAGGGAGGCAGACCCGACACGTTCCAGCCGCTGATGATGTATCCGATAGTGCCGAAGAGCGCGATCGGAAAGCCGAAAGCAGCACTGGTAGCCACAGCGTTCTGCATTTTGACGTTGCACCAAACCATCCAGGGAACGGAGATAAAGCCGCCGCCGGCGCCCACAAGGGCGGAGAGAATACCGATCGCGATGCCCATGAAGAATTTGCCCATCGTTCCCGGCAGATTGCGGTCCGGACGCGGGGATTTATTCAGGAACATCTTGAACGCGGAGAACCCGACGAAACCTGCGAAAATCAGAGAAAGCCAGAATGTCGGCAGCCAGCCTGCGATCTGTGCACCGACGACCGCACCGACCAAAATACCGGGGGCGACAGAGGCCACGACATTCCACAGAACGGCGCCGCGTTTATGGTGAGCTCTGACGGAAGAAAGCGAAGTAAAAGCGATCGTTGCCAATGACGTCGCGATGGCCACGTGAACGATGTGATCGTGCGGAATCAAACTCGACGGGATCAGCATAATCAGGAACGGTGTAATGATCATGCCGCCGCCGATACCCAGTAGGCCTGCCATAAATCCCGTAAAGCAGCCTAATAAAGCCATAAGGCCGATTGTTGTGAGTGCCACTTAATCCTCTTATATGGTTTGAGAATTTGAAAATTTGAATAAGAAAAATCTTAGCGCTTATCTTCGTTTTTTAACGGCTTTTCGCTGGAAGTGGCGTAAATACTAGGTTTGCGGGATGAGGTACGGCTGAAGCGCTTTCCACTCGTCTTCATTCACGGGCGTGATCGAGAGACGATTGCCCTTTTGAAGGACGCGCATTCCCTCACAGCCGGGAATCGTTCGAAGCTCTGCGATGGAAACCAGTCTGACCTTATGCAGTACGCGAACATCGACCTGAACCCAGCGCGGTTTTTCCTGAGTGCTCTTAGCATCGAAGTATTCGGAAGTTTCTTCAAACTGTGTCGGATCCGGGTAAGGTTCGGAAACTATCTCACCAATGCCGACGATCCCGGGCTGAGCGCAGGAAGAATGATAGAAAAGAACCGGATCTCCGATCTTGCAAAGATCTCTCATGAAGTTGCGGGCCTGGTAATTACGGACGCCGAACCACCCGACTTTGCAGCCGTCCATCTGCAGGACGTCATCAACGGAAACTTCGCTTGGCTCCGATTTCATCAGCCATGCATAGTGCTCAAAACCTGCCATAATTTGTCTACCTCTATTTACTGAGAAGCTCCTTATATCATGTCTTCAGACTCTGTCCAACTTTGTTTGTCCCGCAAGACCGGAGAAATGCTTCAAAGACTCCGTGCCAATCGCCCTCTCGTTCATTGCATTACTAATGAAGTCGTACAGGAAATTACGGCTGACGTGCTTCTTGCCGCAGGGGCCTCCCCCGCGATGGTAGTAGGCGAAGGCGAAGCCGAATATTTCGCCGGCATTGCCTCTGCACTTTCGGTCAACGTCGGAACACCGTACGAAGCACGTATCGAAACCATGAAGAAAGCAATTCGCGGCGCTCTTGCCGCAGGCAAACCATGGGTTCTCGATCCGGTTGCCGCCGGCGGCATTCCCTGGCGCGACAAAATCATTTTTGAACTCTTAGAAATGCATCCGACAGCGGTCCGAGGCAACGCTTCCGAGATTCGTTTCTTAGCCGGTGTGGGCACCGGCGGCAAAGGAGTGGATAGTTTGGATGACTCTTCTTCCGCCATTGAAGCGGCCAAGGCCCTTGCCCGTAAGTACAAAACATTTGTCGTGGTAACGGGACACAAGGACTACGCCACAGACGGCGAACGCGTGCTTTGCGCCGTCGGAGGCAGTGAAATGATGACGTTAGTCGTCGGAACAGGTTGCTCGCTATCAGCCCTTCTCGCCGCTTTCCTCGGAGGCGCGGAGCGCTCGCTTGAGGCCTGCATTGCCTGCTGCGACTACGTAAACTACGCCAACGACACCGCTTCTACCCGCTCGAGCGGTCCCGGGTCCTTCCACGTCCAATATTTAGACGCCCTCTATCAAATCCGCCCCGAAGATTTCAGAAAATGAAAGCAGATAGAAAATTAGATCTCTCGCTGTACTTGGTGCTTGACGCCAACCTTTGTAAAACTCCGGAAGGAATGGTTGAAACAACAAAAAAAGCAGTAGAAGGCGGTTGTACCGTTGTCCAGCTTCGCGCGCCGGAATGGAAAAAGAAGAAGCAGCTTGAGGCTGCGTTTCTTCTCAAGAAGCTTCTTAAAGATACGGATGTACTTTTCATTGTGGATGACCACATTGATATCGCTTTACTCAGCGGGGCAGACGGAGTTCACGTCGGACAGGATGATATTGACCCGAAGTATGTCCGACAGCTTTTAGGTCCGGACGCCGTGATCGGCCTATCCGTCGGCAGTATCGAAGAATTAAATACAATCGGACCGGAAGTGGATTACATCGGAATCGGGCCGGTGTTTTCTACCAAGACAAAAGTCGATGCCGGCGCAGCGGTGGGCCTAGACCTGCTGAAATACATTTCTAAAGAAGCGGGACTTCCTAACGTTGCCATCGGCGGCATCAATCAAAGCAATGCCGCGGACTGCATTCGTCACGGAGCCGACGGTGTCGCAGTCGTCTCCGCAATCTGCGGCGCGGAAGATCCGAAGGCCGCCGCAGCTGCCATAAAGAAAGCGGTTAACGACGCGCTTTCGATTTAGATTTCGTTTTTTCGGCCGTGCCTGAAGATTCGGGGACGGCCTTTCTGTTTGTCCATTTCATCAGGCCAAAGAGCGCAAGCAGAATCACAAGCCATGCACCGATGAACTTGAATACCATTTGTGTACTGGTTTTTCTTGACTGTCCCTGAACAAATAATCCATAGCTCTGCTTGGCCTCATCCAAAGAAGAAGCGCAGATCAGGGGATTTTTTGCCGGCTCAAAAATTTCTTTCGTTACCGTCTGAGGGGTCTTGCCGTCTCCGGCAATACCGATCTTGGTGCAGTAGTCAGCCAAGCTCTTGTGCCCGGCCTTCTCAACATATGTCCAATCTGCCTGCGCTAATTTTTCACCTCTGGAAAACGCAAAGGTCGTGTCCCAAATGCAGTAGAAAGCGCAAATTAAAAGCGTGACCAGAAACCAAAGCTGCCAGCGGATTTTCATAGGAATCAGATTCGAACGGAAAAGAAGTGTTACGTACTCATTACGGCGGCACAAGTCTAAGCCAAACCGTTCTTCTATGTACTATGCCGACAATATACGAAACAATTTCGGAGTAGGGAATGAACGTAAAAATGAAGCATTTGATGACCGCCTTGATTGCCTCCGCTGCTGTCAGTCAGGCTGTCCACGCACAGGAAGCTCCGTCCGCTGTAGCACAAGATACAAAGCAGGTTGAACAAGCCGCTGACGGCATGGCAAATAAAGTCGCAGGCTGGCTCGATAAATTATCCGATTCCGTTAGAACCCTCGGCGAAAAAAGCGAAGAGTGGTCTAAGGACGCTGCTACTTATAAAGACCAGCTCAAAGAACAATGGCCTTCTATCAAAGAGCAGTTCAACCAGAAGCTCAGCGAAGGCATGGAGAAAGGCCAGCAGTCCAAAGAAGCCGTTTCAAAATGGCTGGATGACACTTTCTCTCAGGAACGCATCAACAAAGCCGAAGAGTGGATGAACAACTTCAAGAACGGCGTGACCGACAATGTCGTAGACCCTCTAGTTCCCTACCTTCTCGCAATGCGTTATCCCAATCCGATGGACGAATGGAACCAGGGCTACCGCCGTGAATACCCGGTTTCCATCAAAGGCATGGATCGTCCGCTTCAGGTCACGCTGCCGCTCTCCTGGAATCTTTCTCAGAACCTGCAGCTCGGGCAAAATGAATTCATGAGCTGGCGCAGTGAATCCGGCTCCGGTCAATATGTGGTCGCTTTAATCGAAACCCCGACCGGTGCGACTGTGGACAGCATTGTTGCCGGACTGCAGAAAGCTCGTCCCGACGCTGTAACGGAAAAACTACCTAATTCTCAGATCGTCCGCGTTTACTTCCCGGCCAAAACCGATACCGAGAATGCCGTCTATTACTATGCTGTCCCGGCAGGAGATCAGGTCTTCACGGTCTGCGGTGAGGTCTTACGCGGCAAAGATGAAAAGACCGACGCTCTGAACCAAAGACTTCAGGCGGAAAGCGATTTCTTCAACGCCGTGGCGTCCAACATCTTTGTGAAACCTGCCTCCTAATTAGGAAGTATTTTTGTTCGAAAGCCTGAGGCAAATCTCAGGCTTTTGTCATTTTTGAGGCCGAACTTTCGTGGCTTTAATCCCGTCGGAGGGACTTGCACCGAATTAAAATGATGCCATTCCGAAATTCTCAATTCCTCACGTACATCACTCCTTCCTTCAGCGGGAATCAGTGTTCAGGAGAAAACATGGCTGAAATTGTTACGACGTCCATTAAGTCTCTTCCGCTCGTCTATCGCGGCAAAGTCCGTGACAGCTACGCTGTCGGTGATGACAAACTTCTTATCGTCGCTTCCGACCGCATCTCTGCATTTGACGTCATTCTTGGCGACCCGATCCCCAAGAAAGGCAAGATTCTGACGGCTTTAACCGACTTCTGGTTCAAAGAACTCGACGGTATCGTCCCGAATCATCTGACAGGCATCGATCCCGAAACCGTGGTTGCTCCCGAAGAACGTGATCAGGTTAAGGGACGCGCCGTTGTTGCAAAACGCCTGAAACCGATTCTTATCGAATGCGTTGCCCGCGGATACATTTCCGGCAGCGCCTGGAAAGAATATCAGGCCACCGGTCAGATCTGCGGCGTCAAACTTCCTGCCGGATTAAAGCAAAGCGAAAAACTGCCCGAACCGATCTTCACACCTGCTGGTAAGGCTGAAGCCGGTCATCACGACGAAAACATCACTTACGAAGAAGTCGTCAAACAATACGGCGAAGACATCGCTTCCAAGATTCGCGACTACACTCTCGCCCTTTATAAGAAGGCCGCCGAATACGCGGCTACTAAGGGCATCATCATCGCCGACACCAAATTCGAATTCGGTTTGGATGAAAACGGCACCGTCGTTCTGATGGACGAAATCCTGACACCGGACAGCTCCCGCTTCTGGCCTGCCGATGAATACAAAGTCGGTCAGTCCGAACCGAGCTTTGATAAGCAGTTCATCCGCGACTGGCTTGAAAGCCAGCCTTGGAACAAGAAAGCTCCGGCCCCCAAGATCCCGCAGGATGTGTTGGATAAGACCAGCAGCAAATACGAAGAAGCTCTGATCCGTCTGACAGGCAAAGGCGTTACCGCCTAAAATCCTCCTAATGAAACACAGAACGCGCCGCTTGCGGCGCGTTTCGATTAACAGAAATCCAATAGGAATCTCAAGATGCAAGAAAAGAAACCGGTTGTCGCTATTTTGATGGGATCCAATTCTGACTGGGACGTAATGAAAAACGCTGCTGAAATGCTCCAGTCTTTTGATGTCCCGTTTGAAGCCAAAGTCGTCTCCGCACACAGAATGCCGGACGAAATGTTCGAATACGCAGAAACTGCCCGCGACCGCGGTATCCGTGTGATTATTGCCGGCGCCGGCGGTGCAGCTCACCTTCCCGGTATGCTGGCCGCTAAAACGACGCTTCCTGTCTGCGGCGTTCCGGTCCCGAGCCGCTACCTGAAGGGCCAGGATTCTCTGTATTCCATCGTTCAGATGCCTAAGGGCGTCCCCGTCGCCACCTTTGCCATCGGAGAAGCCGGCGCTGCCAACGCTGCGCTCTACGCTGTCCAGATTCTGGGTACGACAGATGCCGGCCTAGCCGATAAGCTTGCCGCTTTCCGCAAGGCTCAGAACGAAAAAGCCCGTAACATGACTCTCCCTCTCTAATAGGCTAATCTGATGAAAGACACACCGATTCTTCCCGGAAGCTGGCTGGGACTCATGGGCGGAGGCCAATTAGGCCGTATGTTTGCCCAAGCCGCCGCAACGATGGGCTACCGCGTCTGCGTATTAGAACCCGATAAAAACGCCCCGGCCGCCATCGTTGCAGAAAAGCACATCTGCGCTCCCTATACGGACGAAGCTGCACTGACCGAACTCGCCTCGCTCTGCAAGACCGTCACGACCGAGTTTGAAAACGTCCCTGCCGCAGCCCTGGAGTTCTTAGCTTCCAAGGGCGTGGAAACATGCCCGGCAGCAAACGCTGTCCGCATTACGCAGGACCGTTTTGATGAAAAGTCTTTCATCAAGTCTGCCGGAGCTCCGGTTGCTCCTCATTTGCTAATCGAATCGGACGAGGACCTTAAGAAGGCTTCCGCTCCTTACTTCCCCGCCATCCTGAAGACCGCCCGTTTGGGCTACGACGGCAAAGGCCAAATCACGGTTAATGACCGCCGTGAGCTGGCAATCGCTTTTGAGAAGCTCGGTAAAGTTCGCTGCGTCTTGGAAAAGCGTCTGCCGCTTTTTAAGGAAGTCTCCGTCATCGCCGCCCGCAACAGCAAGGGCGAAGTGGCCGTGTTCCCGGTCTCTGAGAACTACCATCGCAAGGGCATTTTGGCTGTTTCCGTCATGCCGGCCCGCTTGGACGAAGAAATCACCGACCGCGCTCGTGAAATCGCCTCCAAGATTATTGAGAAGCTCGATTACGTCGGCGTACTATGCACCGAGCTCTTCGTGCTCTCCGACGGACGTCTGGTCGTCAATGAATTAGCTCCGAGACCGCATAACTCCGGTCACGCTACGATTGACGCCTGCATCTGCAGCCAGTACGAACAACAGGTTCGCGCTATGGCCAACCTTCCGCTCGGCGATACCACTCAGGTTTCTAAGTCCGTCATGCTCAATCTGCTCGGCGATCTTTGGTTCGATAAAAACGAAAATATCCGCGAGCCGGACTGGAGCCAGGTGCTGGACATCCCGGGTCTCAAATTGCATCTGTACGGCAAGAAGCAGCCGAGGCACGCACGTAAAATGGGCCACATCACTTGTTTAGCCGCCACGGAAGAGGAAGCGATGTTTAAAGCTCAAATGGCGGCCCGCATTTTAGGTCTCGAACTTCCTGAATAACGTTATGCATTCTGATCTTGAGAAGGCCGTCAAAATTCTCGAAGCCGGCGGTTTGGTAGCCATTCCCACAGAAACGGTCTACGGCTTGGCCGCCGACGCAGAAAACGAAGCGGCGGTTAAATCAATTTATGCCGCTAAAAACCGACCGGCTACGCATCCGCTGATTGTGCATGTTGCGTCTGCGGAAGCCCTGCCCTACTGGGCCCGAGAAATTCCCGAAGATGCTAAGAAACTCACAGAAGCTTTTTGGCCAGGGCCTCTGACGATCGTTTTAAAGCGTTCCGAACACGCCAAAGACTTTCTGACGGGCGGCCAGGACACGGTTGCGATTCGTTGTCCGTCTCATCCTTTGGCGCACGAACTTTTAAAACGTTTTGACGCCGGTAAGGGCCGCGGCTTAGCGGCCCCGAGTGCCAACACCTTCGGCAAGATCAGTCCGACAACCGCTCAGCATGTTCGTGACGACCTCGGAGAAAAGCCCGAGGGCAAAACCGACTTCATCCTGGACGGCGGAGAGTGCACTGTCGGTATCGAGTCCACAATTCTTGACCTCACCGGTGAGGCACCGCGTATTCTTCGAGAAGGCGACGTGAGCGGCGAGATGATCTCCAAGGTCATCGGCAAGCCCGTTGAACACGGCGCCATCGGCGCTTCTCCGCGCGTCTCCGGCTCTATGAAGAGTCATTACGCGCCTGAGCACGTTCTGAAGATTGTCTCGGCGGACGACCTGCCCGGAGAGACGCAGTTCTTAGCCCGTCACTTCAAGACCTTCTCTTTGATTGCGCCGGAGAAAATCGCGAAGCGCTTCTGTACTGTCGCAGAAAAAGTTCGCGGCTACAAGGACGCCAAGGAACTTCAGGTCAACCTTTACAAGTGGCTGCACGAACTCGACCATGACGGCGGAGATGTGATCTTTGCCGTTGAGCCGGAGTTAACCGATTCTTCTGCCGGTGTTTTGGATCGACTGACCCGCGCCGCTGCCGAAAGACCCAACAAGGAAAGCAAATGAGCGATACAACCGCAGATCTCGTCCGCTTATCAAAGCGCATGAGCGAACTCGGCTTATGTTCCCGACGGGAAGCCGACGAGTGGATTGCCAAAGGCTGGGTCAAAGTCGACGGAGAAGTTGTCAGCGAACTCGGCAGTAAGGTACGTCCGGATCAAAAGATCAAGATTGATCGAAAGGCCAAGGATCAGCAGAACGAACGCGTGACCATTATTCTCAACAAGCCTCTTGGTTATGTCTCCGGACAAGCCGAGGACGGTCACGAACCGGCACGCGTTTTGATTACGCCGAGAAACCGCTGGATCGATGACCCGTCTCCCCGCCGCTTTAATCCTTCTCAATTAAAGAGCCTGGTTCCAGCCGGCCGTCTGGACATCAATTCCACGGGTCTTCTCGTCCTGACTCAGGACGGACGCATTGCCAAAACCATTATCGGTGAGAACAGCTCCGTTGAAAAAGAATACATTGTGCGTGTTGCAATGGCTGACGGCCGTCTCAACAGCGAATTTCCTCCTGCGAAGCTCGCGCTTTTAAATCACGGGTTAGAGCTGGACGGAAAGCCTTTGGAGAAGGCAGAAGTCTCTTGGCTGAACGAAGACCAATTAAAATTCGTCCTTCGCGAAGGCCGGAATCGTCAAATTCGCCGTATGTGCGATCTGGTCGGACTTAAGGTTCTCGCACTAAAGCGGGTGCGTGTCGGCAGCGTCCGTCTCGGCAAACTTCCCGTCGGGAAGTGGAGATATCTGGAAGATGGCGAAAGCTTTAGCGGCCCTGCTCCTAAAAGGGCCGCCACCGGCAGACCTGCCCTCGGCGCACCGCGTCGCCCGCAAAACTTCAAACCACGTAAACCAAACTTTAGAAAAACTCGAGACCAATGACGCCGAGTCGCTTTAACGTCAGCCCCGAGTGGGGCCTTGTGATGGTGACGGCCCTTTGGGGTTCTTCTTTTATTCTTTTGTCCCTGAGTCTCAAAGGACTCTCGCCGGGGCTGCTTGTTGCCTTACGTTTCGGAGGCGGCGCCGTTCTCATGGCGTGCCTCTTGAGATCGACGCTTTTTAAACTCAAAAAAGAAGACTGGATCGCAGGCTGCGCCACAGGAACCTGCATCTTCTTAGGCTACTTTCTTCAGACGGTGGGCCTGCAGACGATCACAAGCTCGATTTCGGCTTTTTTGACCGCGCTCTACGTGCCGTTCGTCCCGCTCTTCCAATGGATTCTCTTTAGGAAGCGACCGACACCGATCATTGCAGGCGGCATCTTGTTTGCCTTCATCGGCATGCTTTTGATTCTGGATCCCACCAAAATCTCCTTTCACGGCAGCATCGGAGAATGGCTTACGATTGCCAGCGCGGCTGCCTGCGCAATGGAAATTTTGGTTCTCGGACACTTCGCCAATTCCTGCGACCCCAAGGCTTTCTGTTTTACTCAGCTCGTTACCGTCACATTTTGGAGCACGCTTTACTGTATTGGATTTGAAGACATACGCTTTGATCCGACGCCGGTTACCTATCTCTGCATGGCTATTTTGATCGGCATGATTGTTTTTAATCAGGTCATGATGTGCTGGGCTCAGAAGTTCGTCTCTCCGACGCGTGCCGTTCTCATCTACACCCTTGAACCGGTATTTGCCGGTGTCATCGGCTTTGCCATCGGAGAACCGTTTACCAAAGGCGCCGTGGTCGGTGCCGTGATGGTGGTGCTGAGCATCCTTATCAGTTCCTGGCTTCCGGGCTACCTCAAGAATCGCGGCCGTATCCGCAAGGAGGATGTCCGTGCGTAACGCTCCTATCGGAATGTTTGATTCAGGACTCGGCGGCCTCTCGGTGATGCATGCTGTTCGAGATGCGCTTCCCGGCGAAGACATCCTTTATTACGGCGACTGCCTTTATGCACCCTACGGCGACCGAAACGCCGAATACATCAAGGAACGGTGTCTTGCGATCGGGCGTTTTTTGATTTCCAAAGGCGCCAAGGCCATCGTGGTTTCCTGCAATACGGCAACAGCGGAAGGCGTTAACACGATGCGGGAAACGTTTGACATTCCCATCATCGGCATCGAACCCGCAATTAAACCGGCCGCAGCCGCCACACAAACCGGCGTTGTCGGCGTCATCGCCACGACCCGCACCATTACCAGCGAACGGTACCTGAGATTAGTTCGAGAATTCGCCGGTACCAAGGTCAAGGTCGTTTCCGTCCCGTGCCCGGGCCTTATGGAATGCGTCGAAAGCGGCGAGTGGGATTCATTCAGGACCCAAAAGCTGATTGAAAAGTATCTGCACCCGATTAAGCGGGCCGGCGCCGATAAGCTCGTCCTCGGATGCACACATTATCCTTTCCTATCGAGTGCGTTAAAGCGCGAGCTTGGCAGCGGCACAGAACTTATCGATCCGAGCGCCGCTGTGGCCAGAGAACTCAAACATCAGCTCTCAAAACGAGACTTATTATCAGACTGTGCCAAAGGCAGGGAAGTGTTTTATATCAGCGGAGATGCAGAAAAACATCGCGCTGTCATCGAACGTCTTTGGAGCTCTGAGGAAGCGCTTGATCTGCGTTCCGATCCTCCTGCGGCGGATCCAACTCTTTCTTGATGCTTTCCGACCTGCAAATCATCCAATTTGAGCGAATTTAGACGCTGCCGCTGACTCGGACTGCCATACTTCAGGCAATTAAAGAAAGTTTTGGATTTCACTCAAATGCACGACTCTGTTCTTGAACGTGTTACGTTACGCCGCTCTCTCGGAGCAAAATATCTCACCACACCTGCCCCCACTAAAGAAGACTACGATGAAGCCCTGAGCTGGGCCATTGCAGCGCCTGATCACTGCCGTCTGAGCCCTGCCCGCTTTGTCGTCATCGAAGAGCGTCAGAAGTTTGCAGACTTCTTTGAAGCCGGGGCTTTAGCCGAAGGGGCCGACCGAGAAGGTGCGGAACGAGCCCGCAGCAAAGCGCTGAAAGCTCCGGCCATGGTCGCCGTGGTCGCCAAAATCGACGAACACAACGCAAGAGTTCCTGCTTATGAACAATGGATGACAGTCGGCGCTGCCACCTCCAACTTCCTTGCGGCTCTTGAACTCAAGGGCTACGCAGGTAAAATCGTGAGCGGTTCGTCTACCCGTTACCGCGATGCCGTCGATGCCCTCTGCAAGAAGGACGAAGTCATCGCCTGCTGGATTATGCTCGGAACCGCAAAACCGGATGCGCCGGGCGCTGAGGTCCGTCCCGTCTACGACGAACTGTTAACCTATTTTTCTTAAGAAGTAAACAATACGAGGCCGTCATGAAACGCTTTTTCCTTATTCTTCTCGGCATGTTCATGTCTGCAACCATGCTGACCGGATGCGGATACAACGAGATTCAGACTCTTGATGAATCGACCAAGGCAGCTTGGAGCGAAGTTTTAAACCAGTATCAGCGCCGCAACGACCTTATTCCGAACGTAGTGAACTCTGTTAAGGGTGAAGCGGATTTCGAAAAATCCACGCTGACGCAGGTGATCAATGCCCGTGCGAAAGCCACATCCATTCAGGCAACGCCTGAGCTGATGGAAAATCCCGAAGCCTTCCAGAAATTTACACAAGCTCAGGGCGAATTGAGCAGCGCATTATCCCGTCTGCTCGTGACTGTCGAGCGCTATCCTGATCTGAAGGCCAACAAAGCCTTCCAGGACCTGCGCGTGCAGCTTGAAGGCTGTGAAAACCGTATTGCGATTGCACGCAACCGCTACATTAAGTCCGTCCAGCAGTACAACACGTACATCCGTCAGTTCCCGCAGATGGTCTGGGTTTGGATCCTCGGATACAAGCCGAAAGCACAGTATGCGGTAGCCGACGAAGCTGCCATTACGACACCTCCGAAGGTAGATTTCAATGGTTCTGCAGCTACAGCTCCGGCCAAACCTTAATCGATTCGGCCTCCTCATCGGTGCGTTCTTCTTCTGGCTGAGCGCACTGTTCTGCACGGTCTCGGCGGCCGATTTGCTTCCGATACCGGAAGTGGCCTACGTCACGGACACGGCTCATCTTCTGACCGCCGAACAAAAACGTTCTCTGGAAGCCAAACTTGCCGACTTTGAAGAAAAGTACGGTTCTCAGATTGCCGTCATCATCGTTCCGTCCACACACGGCGAACCGATCGAAGACTACGCACATCGTGTCGGCGACAATTGGAAGCTGGGCCGTAAAGATGTCGGAGACGGCCTTCTTCTGATCGTTGCAGTCAACGATCACAGAATCCGCATTGATGTGATGAGAGCGCTTGAAGGCGCCATTCCCGATGTGGCCGCGTCCCGCATCATCACGGACGTGATGGCGCCTAACTTTCGTCAGAACAACTACTACCAGGGCATCAGTCAGGCCTTGGACAAAGTATTTACGCTGATTGAAAATGCCAAACTTCCGGCGCCGCAGAAAAAGCGCGCAGAAGCCAATATTCTTTACGACCCGGCGGAAGCCCTTTGGGACGAACCTTGGGTTGCCGTGCTTTTCATCGGGTTTGTAATTACGATGATGCTGCGCGAACTGATGGGCCGTAAATCAGCCCCTCTGGCAGGATTGGCTGTCGGCGGTCTGGCGGCATTTATCATGCAGTCGCTCTTTGCCGGCATTGTCATCGCTTTGATTGTGGTCGTCATTGCCATGTGCATTCCTACCGCTGTTCTTGAGGCCGGCGCCCGACGCACCGCCAAAATGTACGGTACCGATCGCCGTTACCGCGGTAAACGCAGCGGCGGAGATGACGGGTTCGGCGGCTTCGGCGGGTTTGGAGGCGGAGGCTTCGGCGGAGGCGGTTTTGGCGGCGGCATGGGCGGCGGAGGCGGTTCAGGCGGAGGCGGTTCAGGCGGAGGCGGTGACGCAGCCGGCGGCGGCGCGAGCGGAGGCTGGTAAAAATGTCTATCGGAAGAATTCTTAAACATTGGGTGATGTCTCCCGTCCCCGTAACCCTGGCATTCCCGCAGTCTTCTCTGGATGCCGTCACCAAGTGCATTGAAGAATGCGAACAACGGACAAGTGCTGAGTTCCGACTCATCATTGAACGCAGCATTCCTGCTAAAGGTTTGCGCGAAAACGTCACTGACGCGCAGCGAGCCAAAGAGCTTTTCGGCCGTTACGGCGTCTGGGACACGGAAGACAACAACGGCGTTTTAATTTATTTAAACCTCTCAGACCGCGCGATTGAGGTTTATTTAGATCGGGGAGCGGCACGAGAGGTTACACAAACCCAGCTGGATGACATCGTCAAACAGATGGAAATCGCATTTGCCGATAAGAAGTTCGAAAAAGGCGTCTGTCAGGCATTCAGATCGTTAGCCGCGATCCTCTCTAAGCCTTTCCCGAACAAACCTGTTCAGGATCCGGTACCCAATACGCCGGTTGTTCTCTAATATTCGGTACCATCAAAGGCCGCTCGAGTTTTTCTCCGGCGGCTTTTCTTTTGACCGCTCGCTTTTCCTCCGAACTACCCGCGTCAAGTCGTTAATGATTTAGAACATCCGTCCGGGAGTCAACGCAAAAATGCTCATTGCAAGTTGCTAAAATGTTGTCTCCTTTTTATTTCTCTATGAATTTCATCGTCATGGAACTGTCTGCTCTTACCGCAATCTCTCCCCTCGACGGCCGCTACGGACGCCAAACTGCCGAACTCCGCGACATTTTTTCCGAATTTGCACTGATGCGTGCCCGTGTCACGGTTGAAGTTGAATGGCTCATCGCCCTTTCCGAATTCAACCTGCCCGAACTTAAGGATCTTTCCGAAGAAGACAAACTTTATCTTCGCGGCTTAGTCAGCAGCTTCTCCGTTGCCGACTGCCAGGCAATTAAAGACATCGAAAAAACCACCAACCATGACGTTAAGGCGGTTGAATACTGGATTAAGAGCAAGATGACCGTCAATGAACATCTTGCTGCCGCCAGCGAATTCGTTCATTTCGGCTGCACGTCTGAAGACATCAACAACACTTCTCACGCCTTGATGCTTTCTTCCGGCCGCCAGCTTCTCTGCTCTCATCTGCAGCTGATCATCGATAAGCTCAAAGGTTTCGCTCACGAATGGGCCGGTGTTTCCATGCTCTCCCGCACCCATGGCCAGCACGCCTCTCCGACTACCGTCGGTAAAGAGATGGCCAACGTTGCCGCTCGTCTCGAATTTGCCGTCCAGGCCATCGAAAAAGTGAAACTTCTGGCCAAGATGAACGGTGCCGTGGGCAACTACAACGCTCACATGATCGCTTATCCGGACAAAGACTGGCCTGCTTTTGCTCGCAATGTTGTTGAAAACCGTCTGCACCTGACGTTCAACCCCTACACAATTCAGATTGAACCGCATGACTATATGGCAGAACTCTTTAACGCCATTACTCGTGCCAACACGATCCTGATCGACTTAGACCGTGACATCTGGGGCTACATCTCCTTGAATTACTTCAAGCAGCAGCTTAAAGAAGGTGAAGTCGGCTCTTCCACGATGCCGCATAAGGTCAATCCGATTGACTTCGAAAACTCCGAAGGCAACCTCGGCATGGCTGACGCTTTCTTTACATTCCTCGCTCAGAAGCTCCCGATCTCTCGCTGGCAGCGCGACCTGACTGACTCTACTGTTCTCAGAAACTTAGGCGTCGCCTTCGGCTACAGCATTGTCGGCTACACCGCTCTGGAACGCGGCATGAACAAACTTCGTCTGAACGAAGAAGCCATTGCCGCCGATCTGGATCAGTCCTGGGAAGTTCTGGCCGAAGCCATCCAAACCGTGATGCGCCGTTACGGTGTTCCTCATCCGTACGAACAGCTCAAAGCTCTTACCCGCGGTAAAGGCATCAGCCCTGAAACCATCCATGAGTTTGTTGCAACGCTGGACATTCCTGAGGATGCCAAAGCCTCTCTGCAGAAACTTACACCGGCCACTTACATCGGCTTAGCCGAAACTTTGGCTAAGGAAATCTAAGTTTTCCTCTTGTGAAAACGCCGGCTGTTCTTCTCGGGCAGCCGGCGTTTTTATTTACGGGGTAAAACTTTGAAATCGAAAATTACGACAAGAAGTTCGAAACCAGTATCGTGCACCAAATAATCGCACAAATCGTCAGAGCAAGTAAAACGGCTGCGCTTCCTAAGTCTTTTGCCTTCCCTGAGAGAGGGTGGATCTCTCCGCCAAAACGATCTACAACGGCTTCGATAGCAGAGTTCAGGATCTCAACGATGAGAACAATAAAAAGACCTAAGATCAGCAGAAGCTTCTCAATGGTTGTCACCGGAAGAAGGACGGCGATAGGGAGCATGGCACAAGCCAGAATGGCCTCTTGGCGGAAAGCCTCTTCTGTCTGCCAAGCGCCTCTGAAACCCTGTGCGGAATACTTGGTTGCATTCATCAGACGGCGTAATCCGGTCTTGCCTTTGAGTTCGGAAGCGTCTTTCGGCTGGTGTTTTTCCATTTTGTTCTCTTCTCGTTGATCGTGTCTGAAATCTTAGCAAGGATACAGGCACCAACAAAAAGACCGCCGAAGCGGTCCGTGAAAAATGACGAAATTAATCGTTCACTTTCTGTCTTAACACGCCTTCGCTGTAAAGGCGAGCCATTTCAGAAAGCGGCAGCGGCTTGATCTTAGAAGCTTGACCTTCGCAGCCGAAAGCGATGTATCGTGATTTGCACATTTCGACGGAAGCAGCGCGGGCTGCTTTCAGGTAGGCGCGCGGGTCGAATGCTTCGGGGTTTTCAACAAAGTACTTGCGGATAGCAGCCGTCATGGCCAAACGGATATCGGTATCGATGTTGACCTTGCGGACACCGTACTTAATCGCTTCGACGATCTCTTCAACAGGAACGCCGTAGGTCGTACGGAACTGACCGCCGTATTTACGGATTTCTTCCAGATATTCCTGAGGAACGGAAGAAGAACCGTGCATCACAAGGTGTGTATTCGGGATGCGGGCATGAATTTCTTTCACACGCTGAATCGAGAGGATGTCTCCTGTCGGCTTGCGAGTGAATTTGTAGGCGCCGTGGCTCGTGCCGATTGCGATGGCCAGAGCGTCAACCTGTGTTTCTTCCACGAACTGAGCGGCTTGATCCGGATCGGTCAGCAGCTGGTCGCGTGTCATTTCAGCGTCGGTACCGTGGCCGTCTTCTTTGTCGCCTTTCATGGTTTCCAAAGAGCCCAGGCAGCCGAGTTCGCCTTCAACGGAGACACCGACTTTGTGAGCCATGTTAACGACTTCTTTGGTGACGTTAACGTTGTAGTCGAACGTGGAGATCGTCTTGCCGTCGCTCATGAGGGATCCGTCCATCATCACGGAAGAGAATCCGAGATTGATAGCGCCTTGGCAGACCGCCGGGCTCTGACCGTGGTCCTGATGCATACAGACCGGAATATGCGGATAGGATTCAATAGCAGCCTTAATCAGGTGCTCCAGGAAAACTTCACCGGCATACTTACGAGCGCCGGCTGAAGCCTGCATGATGACAGGCGCGTTTACTTCGTCCGCGGCCTGCATAATAGCCTGAACCTGTTCAAGATTATTAACGTTGAAAGCCGGAATACCGTAGTTATTTTCTGCTGCGTGATCAAGGAGTTGACGCAACGACACGAGAGCCATGTTTTGATCTCCGAATATTAATCCAAAGGGATTCTTGAGCGAATCCGTAATCTGTTAATTCTAACCAAATACGATCGGCCCCTTCAATAACAAAACTGAGCTGTAGCAATATTTTGCGTTTCCGTTTTCCTTATTCAGAGAGCTCTTCCATCACTTTTAAACAAGACAAAAGTTCATCCCGAGTATGGACGCCGAACTTCTTATAGAGATTCAGCCGATGACCTTGAACCGTCCGTTCTGACAGCCCTAGGCGGTCGCCGATTTGTTTGCTGGTCAGCTCCTGGACCAAGAGTCGGACAATGCCTTTTTCTCTTTCGCTCATTTCATGGAAGATCGCTGCGATTTCCTGAGGACTTTGTCCGCTGTTTTTTACGTTCCAGCGATTCCAGCAGTTCTCCAGCACACCATCCAGTTTTTCAGCTTCAATCGGCTTTTCCAGAAAATCAAAGGCTCCGCGTTTTAAGGTACGTACTGCGGTTTCCACATCGGCGTAACCCGTGATAATGACCACGGGAAGCTGAACGCCGTCGGAAAACAATTTTTGCTGGAGCGCCAGACCTGACATGCCGGGCATGCGGATATCCAGCAAGATGCATCCTGGAATGAGCATATTGTCTTTCTGAAGAAATTCTTCAGCAGAAAGATAGTCCACAGAACTCCAGCCAAGACATTTCAGCAAAAATGTCAGGCCGGTCCTTACGCCGACATCGTCATCAACAATTCGAATAAGAAATCTCTTTTTTATACCGGGATCGATGGTCATATTTTTCTCTTCAGACGTACAGTTACTTTCAGGCCGCCTTGATCACGCGGAGCATATTGGATGACGCCGTTCATCGCCTCCAATATGGATCTGACAACAACCAGCCCTAAGCCCAGTCCTTCGGACTTTTCGCTCTTAAAGGTTTGCGTACCGAGCTTCGCGACATCTTCCTCAGAGAGCTTTCTGCCGCTGTTTTCTACCGTCAGAATCGCCGAATCCTCATCTGTTTCCAATACAACCCAAACCTCAGAACGTTCCACTTTTTGGCTCTCTTCCATTGCATTTTTCAGAAGATTCCAGAAGAGGATTTCCGTTTCTACCGGATCGCCCTCAACATCAACATTCGGCGCACACTTAACATCGACGGCAACACTGTTGTGGAATTTCATCTTCAGTGTCTGCGTAATTTCCTGAACGATACTTGTCAGATCTACTCGAGCCTCTCTTGTCACGGTCTTTCTAGAGTAGTCGCGAACTTTGTTGACGATCTGAGAAGCACGCTTTAATTCATGCTCCATCTGTCCGAGGCTAAAGTCGAGCATTTCTTCGTCCGGGACCTTCTTTTGTTTACGAAGGGCCTTCAGCCCGTCTACAAAATATTTACATGCAGCTAAAGGCTGATTCATCTCATGCGCGAACATAGAAGAGAGCTGTCCCACCAGATTGATTTTTTGCTGTGTCTCTATTTTCTCCGCAAGCTCTCTGGATTTCTCCAAAGTCCTCCTTCTGCTTGCTTCTGCTGCCAAGAGTTTTGCCGTAGCGCGATCAACCAACTTCTGAGCGCGCCAGCTGTGCACCACCAGACCGAGGATTCCTAGAATGACAATTACAAACGCCGGCCAGAACTCAGTCAGCACCCGTCTTACCGACCACTCCCGAAGGTATCGGTAGGGTCCGACTTTTAAAGATCGGTACAAGTCGTCGATCGGCTTGAAGTCAGTTGAAATCGACCAGGCCTGTCCGTCTTTCTCCGGTTTCATCGACAGCAATGCGAGCGTCATCTCTCTGGCTAATTCAGGCTCCACTTTATATGTGGCGGCAAATGTGTTGTTCGGATAAGCACGCGTAGAGTGAAGACATTTAATCGGTCCGGGTTTCGCTCCGATGACCTTAAGTTTATCCATCACCGAGATATTCTGAAGTTCGTACTCTTCCAGCCAGCAGGCCCTGACATAACCGACGTCGCCTTTGCCTGCAATGATGTCATTGATAATTACAGAGGCCGTTTCACCGGCAAAAATGACTTTTTTAAAGAATTTTTCGTGGTTGTAGCCGCGGTTCTCCAGTTCGGCCATACCCGTTCGATAGCCGTGAAACGCCGTCTCGTAGTTGGCCACCAGGATCTTGCCTTTCATGTCTTCAAACTTAGTGATGTCATTCCGGTCTCTTCGCGTAAAAAAGACACCCGCCGTCCCGAAATTCGGTTTGGTTTTGGCTGCGGTCACAATCGTGGCCAAGTCTCGAGCGCCGAAGGGACGCATCCGATAGAAGAAACCGGAGCTTGCGAAAAAGAAGTCGATTTTGCCCTGTTCAACGGCTTGCTCTAATTCCGAAGACTGATAAACCCTGGCTGTGACCTTTCGGGGCGCAAAGAAGTTTTGAAGGTGCTTGAGCGTCGGACCAAAGTTCATGTCCGTGCTCAGTGGCGGTGAAAAATGAATAAGTCCGATCGTTATCGGGGGCTCGGCATTCGCAGCCGCCGATAAAGAAATGAAGATGGAAAAAACAAATGCGAATAACGATCGGAACATGCTGTTGAATTAGTTTTTGTCACCGTGGCAGGAAGAGCACTTCTTCAACTGATAATTATGGTGGCAGGCGTAGCAGGGTTCAAGAGATGCACTGGTATCCTTGTATCCGGCTTTCGGAGGCATCGAATGCTGAGCATGGCAGTCAATGCATTCCGTTGCGGCTTTTTCGGGACCGCCGGCATGTGGAATCCATACATGAGGGTTTACGGGACCGCTGTCAGAGGGCGCCTGAACGTTTTTCTTGATCAAGTCGTCAAAAGTGGGTCCGTGGCAAGCCAGACACTGCTCTTTTTTCATCGCTTCGGGAGCGTTCTGAGCAAATACGGCGCCGGCTAGAAACAAGGAAAGCAAAGCGGAAAAAATAACTTTTATTGTCTTCATTTTTTCTCTGCCGGCGGTTTCCCGCCGGCATCTTTCAGTTGACAGTTAGTTGGCTGCTGCGTGTTCACCGGCCCAGCGCCCCGGCATGATGGCGCGAGGCATACCGTTGCCGACATAGAGACCGCCGGCCGTTTCACCTGCGGCATACAAGCCCTTGATCGGCTTCATGTCCTGACCAAGAACCTGAGCATTTTCGTTAATGGCCAAACCGCCCGTCAGGTTGTGGACGCAGAGGACTAAGCGCACGGCATGGAAAGGACCCTGCTCGATTTTCTTCGTGAGGCTTTCAGCTGGTTTATCAAAGTCATCATCTTTCTTAGCGTCCACAAAACCGTTGTAGCGAGCAACCGTCTGCTCTAAGTTCGGCTGATTGGTTAACTTGGCCAATTCGGCAAGCGTCGGAGCCGTGAAAGCATAACCTTCTTCACAGGTCGGAGCCTTTGTATCCCAATGGTATTTCTTAGCGGTGGCATCATCGAACACCGTCCACAGGAACTGGTCGGGCTGTGCAAGGGCTGCGTCATAGAAGGTGTAGCCGCCGAGGTTGGCTTTATCGAGCTCTTTCACAAAGCGGTCACCGGACTTGTTCGTGAAAATCACCTCAGCCCAGCGAGGACCGGAAATGCCGAGGCCAGGAGCACCGTACTTGCTGCCCTTCGGGAAGCCGTAGTGTGCTGTACCGAACTTGCGGCGAAGATGAGGCGTGTCTTCACAGCGATCACCGACATACATACCGCCGGCTCTCATACCTGCAAGGATTGCACTGCCGTCCGGAGCAACGAACGGATATCCGGTGGAGATCATGTTTTCCGTGAAGCGAGGATCGGTTAAGCGTCTGAGCTGCGGATTTGCTTTCCAGCTTCCGCCGGCGAGCACGACACCCTTGTTGGCCTTAACGTTCATGATCGAACCGTCGGGTTTTTCAACCTTAGCACCGACCACGGCCCCCTGATCGTTAACGTAGACGTCTACGACTTTATGTTCCAAGAAAATCTGGCCGCCTTTGCCGGTGAAGTATTCGTAGTAAGGCATCATGATGCCGCGTCCGGTCATGAATCCGCCTGTCGGCTGCGGTTTGCGGCCGCCTTCGCCGGAGTCTTTCCACCAAATATGATGGTAGGACTCGTGATGCTGAGAGTCATATTTACCGGGTTTAGTGAATGTCGGGAGGAACTTCACGCCGTGTTCTTCCAACCAAACCTGAGTTCCCGGGCACCATTCGGAATACTTCTTGACGAGTTCCGGCGTGTTCTTGCGATATTCGTGATGTGCCGGATTGGTCAGCTTCTTATAGAGCTGCTCGGGCGAGTCTTCTACGCCGTGTTCTTTCTGCGTTCTTGTTCCGCCGCCTAAGGCGATGATGCCGCCGTTAATGATGGCGCAGCCGCCGTAGTTCTTGCCTTTTTCCATCACAAGAACTTTAGCGCCTTTGTCGAGGGCAGAAATGGCGGCGGACATGCCGGCAATTCCGGAACCGGCGACTAAGACATCGGTTTCTGCATCCCATTTAGCGGGAAGCTGGGTTGTCGCAACATCGGCTGCCGATGCGCGATTAGAAATGAAGGCACCTGCTGCAGCTGCACTAGAAGCGGCTAAAAAGGAACGACGTGTTGTCATGTTTTTTCTCCTTGAGTTGTTTTTGAACTTCAAGGAAATTGTCGTTCCGGTACCTACTCGAGTAACTTGATATCAATCAAGAAAAGTTAAGATTGATCTAAGGATAATCACTAGCCAAGTCTTGATTTGTGGCCGAAACCCTTCAGAATTCCGTTTCCGATGGCATAAGCCAATTTACGCTGGAAGGCTCTCGTACGCAGCTTCTTTTCCTCTTCAGGATGCGACAAGAAGGCCGTCTCCACAAGCACGGAAGGAATATCCGGCGCCTTTAACACTGCAAAGTTTGCCTGCTCTACTTTTCCACGGTGCAGCTGATTGATTCTCGAGAGTTCGTTCAGAATTCGAGCGCCGTAAACCATACTGTCCGAAACCTGAGACGTCATAGACATATCCATCAGGATTCGAGCAATCTGCTTGTCTTTATTGCTGAGGTTAACGCCGCCGATCAAGTCGGCATCATTCTGCTTGCGGGCAAGCCAGCGGTTCGCCGTAGATACCTGACCTCTGGTATTCAACACGTAAAGAGACGATCCTCTCGCCGTCGGCTTAACCCAGGCGTCGGCGTGGATCGAAACAAAGAAGTCTGCTTTGGCCGCACGCGCCTTCTGAACTCTTCTCTGGAGCGGAACAAAGTAGTCCCCGTCTCTGGTGAGCATCGCTTTGACGCCTTCAATTTCGTTAAGTTCCTGGCGCAAAATTCGTGCAATTGCCAGCACGACGTCTTTTTCTCTTGTCCGATGTCTTCTTCCGATAGCGCCCGGGTCTTCTCCGCCGTGCCCCGGATCGATCATGATGACCAAGGTTCTGACCCTCGGAGAGCGAGTTGGTTTCGTCTTTGAAGGCTTTGTCTGTGCCAGCTGCGTTTCCGGTTTCTTTGCCGGCTTCGTCTGCGACGGCTTTGAGGTCCCTTTCGGTTCTTCATCCGGACGCATCGGAGCAAGCGTGCCATCCGCAATACCCGCCAAGATTTGGCCCAGCTGATCGACCTCTTCTCCGGAGTCAGCGCGGTTTTCCTCCATTCGCTTCTGACCTTCGGCAACCTGAGCCAAAAGGCTCTTAATCGCGTCCGGCTCAGATTCTTCCTTCTGGATGATGGCCATCAGAGGATCTTTCTGTGTCGCCGGATAGATGTCAAAAACCAAACGGTATCGGTATTGGCCGGCCGGCTTCAGCGAGAAAACCTGAGGATCGACATCGGTCTTGAAATCAATCGAGATACGAACCACATTCGGTCGGTTCTGGCCGACTCGAATTCTGGAAATATAAGGATCGTTAGGCTTAACTTTTTGAATAATCTGCTTGAGCTTATCGGTCAGAAGCAAACCGTCAATATCCACAGCCAATCTGACCGGATCGGAATTGCGCAGAACAAAGTATTTGAACTTCATCGGCGCATCATGCTCAATCGTGATGCGTGTGTATTCTTCCGCAGGCCAGGCGCGGACGTCGACCACTTGAGCTCCGTACGCCGGAGACCAGGGAACAAAGGAGAGCAAAAGAGCGCCGCCCGCTCCTTCCAAAAACGACCTGCGAGTGTTCATTATTTTTTGAGTACTTCTAAAACTTGATTGCCGAGAGCAGAATTTGCTGAAATATCACAGACGCGGCCCTCTCCCTCATTCTTAAGCGTAATGGTCAGGTCCGGCTGCGGAACAAAAGGCTCTGCCTTGGACGTCCACTCGGACGCCACAACCCTTCCGGAGCCGTAGTTCTCGCGGAATCCGGCTTCTTCAAATTCGACCGGATCCTCGAAACGATAGAAGTCAAAATGATTGACCGTAAAGCCGTCGACCTTGTAGGTCTCCAATAGAGAGAAGGTGGGGCTTTTTACACGGCCTTCAAATCCGAGGGCGCGCAGAGCGGATCGCATCAGGTAGGTTTTACCGGCGCCTAAATCTCCGACCAACTTGATGTTGAGTCCTTTTTCCAGGATTTCGGATTTAACGGAGTCCAAGGCTCGAGCCAGTCGAGCGCCCAGTTCTGACGTTGCCTCTTCGTCAGCGAGATGAAACTCTAAGGAATGTGCGTCTGTATTCATTCATTTCTCGAAAATTACTCTAAAGATACCACAGCATCCGGGATTTTGATTCGACCGAGATGGTCATCTCGGGCCGTGTTTGGCCTGGTTATTCAAGAGCATTGACAGCTAAAGAACAAAGTTATGGCCTTCTCTCCTTTTCGTTTGAATTATCTCGGCTGAATTTAACCTTCGAAGAAGCCGAAAAACGACTATTTCATCTCAGCCGCAATTCGTTTGACGTGTTTTGCGGGAGATTCTCCGAACAGATTCCTAAACTCTCGGCTGAAATACGTGGGACTGTCATATCCGACTCGATAGCAAGCCTGAGCTGCCTCAAACTGTTCGTCAATCATCAGTCTCTTGGCTTCTGTAAGACGTAAATTCCGAACAAACTGACTCGGCGTGCTTCCGACGATCTCTCTGAATCTTCGGTAATAAGAGGCGGTCGACATTCCGACTTTTTCTGCGACGGACGAATGATCAATCGGCTGACTGAAATGCGCAGAGAGCCAGTCCACAGCTTGTCTTATTTTGTTCTCCGCAGTTCCTGAGACGTAAAGCTGCGAAAAAGCTCTCCCCAACGGACTTGTTAGAACTCTAAGATAGATCTCGCGTTTGACGATGTTACTAAAGAGCGCCGCGTGTTCAGGATGGAGCGCTAACTCGGAAAGTCTCAGAAAAGCATCCAGCAATCCTTCATCCGCCTCATATAAAGAAAAGATCTTTGAATTTTCCGTCTCGCTGCCAATCGCCTCTTTCTCCAACAGAAAGGCAATTGCCTGATCGCACAGCTTTGGCTCAATCGTCAGGCTGATTGCGAGGAAAGGATTGGTTTCGGAAGCGCCCACTGCCTCAAAAGAATCAGGCATAAAGCTCCCTGTCAAAAGACAGGCACCTGTACCGTACGGAAATTCTTTATCTCCAACCAATGCCTTCTTAGACCCGTTAACGACAAGAGCAAACGAAGGCTTAGAAATCAGGCAACCAAACTTTCTGTCACTCTCTCGACGAATGAATCTGACTGAATCCAAAGTTTCAGGAACTATCTGAGGATCCGAAGTGATCTTCTCCAGATTTTCTGCTAAGGATTGAATAAGTAATATTCTGTCGATCATTAATTGAGAATTTAGGGCAATTCATAGAGAATCTAAGTTTATTCCAAAAGCCATATCCTAGGTAATATTTCCTTCGTAAATTCAAGGAACATTCTGATGATTTATGGGAATAAGCCTGATGTCAATTCTCAATATTGGAAAAACAACAGAAGTAGGCAAAGAAAATAAGGCAAGGAAGGCCTTAATTATCTATTTTTCTAGAAACGGAATGAACTACTGGCACGGCGACACCAAAAATCTTGCCGTCGGCAATACTGCTCGCATGGCAAAGGTCATCCAAGGAGCAAGCGGTGCCGATATCTGGGAAATTCAACCGGTTCACAGCTACCCGTTCGATTACCGGCAGACCACCGCTGAAGCACAAAAAGAACAGGAGGCCGACGCCAGACCGGAATTCAAACTTCCGATGCCTGATCTTGCTCAATACGACTTGATTTTCTTCGGTCATCCGATTTGGTGGTCGGAGATGCCGATGATCGTTAGAACCTTCCTAGACAAGGCAAACCTCAGCGGTAAGAAAATAGCTCACTTCTGCACACATGAAGGAAGCAGGTTCGGCGGCTCAGAATCCGACCTAAAGGCTCGCCAGCCGCGAGCTGTCTATCTTCCGTCTCTCGCCATCGCAGGAACTCAAGTCGATAGTTCAACCAAAACCATTCAGAACTGGGCAAAGATAATGATTAAAGAAGGAGACAACAAGTGAAAAACGTTTTAGTACTTACCGGCGGCGGACAAATCGGTCTAGCTATCGTGAGAAGAATCGGAACAGGAATGAAAATCGTCGTATCCGACAAAAGCGCAGCCAATGCAGCCTCTGCTGCTCTGTTGCTAAACAATGCCGGATTTGATGCCGTTGAACACAGCTGCGATATCTCTTCAAAGGAGTCCGTTGCCGAGTTAATTAAGTTTTCCAAGAACCTCGGGCCGATTACGGCTTTTGTTAATGCCGCCGGCGTATCTCCAAGCCAAGCCTCCATCGAAAACATTCTCAAGGTCGACCTCTACGGCACAGCTATGCTGATGGAAGAAATCGGCAAGGTCATTGAGCCGAATGGTGTCGGAGTCACCATTTCCAGTCAATCCGGACACAGAATGCCGGCGCTCGGAGAAGAAAAAGATAGACTCCTCGCCACAACGCCTGTAGAAGAACTTCTCTCTTTATATTTTCTTCAGCCTGAGAACATCTCTAATACGCTGCACGCGTACCAGCTTGCCAAACGATGCAACGTTAAACGCGTTATGGCTGAGGCGGTCAAATGGGGAATAAAGAAGGCACGCATCAACTCCATTTCTCCGGGAATCATCGTTACGCCGTTGGCCATCGATGAGTTCAACGGACCGAGAGGCAGCTTCTATAAGGAGATGTTTGCGAAGTGTCCGGCAGGAAGACCGGGTACTGCTGACGAAGTTGCAGATTTAGCCCAGCTCATCATGGATTCGAGAAGTTCCTTCATCACCGGCTCTGACTTTTTGATTGACGGGGGTGCTACAGCGTCCTACTTCTACGGTCCTTTGCAGCCTAAAGCTTAGTCGGCCGCACAAACCCAAGAGAATTGCACAAAAAAATCTTTTTCTATATAATCGCAACTCCTGTGTGCCGGTATAGCTCAGTTGGTAGAGCAGCGCATTCGTAATGCGAAGGTCGGAGGTTCGACTCCTCTTACCGGCACCACAGAGAAAGTGCCTAGGTGGTGAAATGGTAGACACAGGGGACTCAAAATCCCCCGCCTAATAAGCGTGAGAGTTCGAATCTCTCCCTAGGCACCAAGAATTTCGAAAAACCGAGCTAAAATGCTCGGTTTTTCTTTATAAATCAATCGGTTATACAACCCGGCGCCGGCACCTCAATTCTTCTAAATCCCAAGAAAACCGCTATTTAAGTGAGTTAAAAAGTAGGTTAGACTGAACTTGTGAATCTACCATCTTCACTAAAAAGGCGACATTATGGATAAGGAATTCAGAGAACAAGAAAGGGAGCTGAGATCGTACCTTAAACAATCTAAAAAGTTTAGAGTTTCAGTAAAGCGGCACACTGGATTACGAGCTGAATACCATTCAGATACCGACGAAATAATTTACATCCTCGTTTACCGAAAGCCAAAAGATCAAAAACTTACAAGTAAGCGTTATAGAGGTTTGAATTTAGAAGAAGTGGTAACGGGCCCTTACCACACTGATAGAGCACTTTTAAGAAAGGGAAGAGACCCGCACGAAGCCGATAAAGAAGCACGTCGTAAAGCCCTTGAATTTGAGGAGCAAGAAAAAAGGCAAAAAATCACTTTCAAAGAAGTCTATCTTCAGTGGAAAGCCAATGAAGTCAAAAAGTTATCTGACAATATCGATACCGAGACAATAAGCGGTAAACAAAAAATTCGTCGCCAAAAATCAGAGTTTGGTCGTTTTGAAAAACACATTCTTAAGCACTTGGGCACAACGCCGATTTACTCTATCAATACCTACCACCTTACAGAAATTTTTAAACCTATTTGCTCTGTTGAGCTCGCAACAGCTAAAAAGTGCGAAACGTTCCTCAATAAAATCTTCCCTTGGTATGAAGAGAAAACCAAAGGAGAATTTAAAAATCCGATCTCTTCGAGTTTTTCGGAAAACTTGAGAGAGAGTAGACGAGTAGGGGCTCAAAGAACCAAAAATTTCTGCGCACCCAACTACAAGGCATTGCCCGTCATTTTCAGCCGTTTAAATTCAAATAGCACCACCTGCACTGCTGTTCAATTTTGCATTTTGACCGCTTGCAGAGGTCAGGCAATCCGTAATCTTCAATGGGAAAATGTTCACCTGAATGATGACTCTACGGGTTACTTCATCATCCCTAACGAAGACAACAAGGTTAAAAACGCTCCGAAAGAGTTACGAACCGTATATTTTGGGAGTTCCGTTGGAGCATTGTTCGCAGGCATCAAAGATGAGCAAAAGGGAAAAGCGGAAATTTTGAAATACGTTTTCCCCAACAAATATAGGAAAGATTGGACGTATAACCCTAGACCATTAAGTGAAAATGCTATTAACGCATTTATGCGCAAAATCTTTCACGTTAACGAACTCAGAGAGGGTTATCTTTGGAAGGATGCGGATGATGAAAAAGATGGACTAATTCAAATTCACGCCACCTCAAGGGCTTGTTTTCAAACATGGGCACTTGAACAAAAAGACCCATTCACAGGCTTACCACGCTATTCTAAAGAGCTCACTGAGGCTTGCTTGCTTCATGCAAAAGACGATAAATACAAAGGAGCTTATGACCGCTCAAGAGTATCAGAAGAAGAGCTATACAGAATCAAAGAAGACTGGGAAGATTTTGTACTTTCGTTTATTAACGCAAGTTTAGAAATAAAAGCTAACCCCTTAGACATGTTAGCTTTGGAGGAATTGCGGGAAAGCGAGGAGGAGATTCAACGTACGGAAAAGCAAGGTCTCTCGATTGAAGCTCAGGAAGAAAAGGAAATTCAACGCTTGGAAGAAATTCTGCAAAAAGGAGCTGGAATCCAACGCACGGAGGCAGTCAAAGAGCTCAGGGAAAGACAAAAAGCAATCCGAAAAAGCTACCACATCATCAAAATCTACCGAATTTATAACCAAGGCTTCTCGTACTTAACGAAAGCGCAAGATGATTTTAAGAAGTACGGTGGCGAAGAACTTCTTAAGAAGCTGGAAGAGCAGAAAGCCAAGATCAAGAATGATTGACATAATTCCATCGTTTAAAAGGGTTGTGGGGCGCTTTACGTGCTCCCTGTATCCTATGGAGTAGAAAGAGCGTAACTCCGCTTATACAAAGTACAGGGAGCATTTTTTCTCCTGAAATTAAATAACTGCTTGTTTTATAAAGAAATTCAACTAAATCTTCCGCCGTCTCCCCCTTTAGGGGGAGGGAGCGGCGTAGCCGCGACAGGGGCCCTATATACATAGTACAAGGAGTTAGCCAAAAAGAAGCAGGGGGCGAGCGATAGCGAGCCCCCGCACTCTCTACTTAAAGAGGTAGTTCAATCATGGCGATCAGCAACAATAAGGGGCGCAAAGCGCCCCGTTTTGCAACCTGCCAAAGTCGAACTAAGCAGACTTCCCAGCTTCTTTTTTCTTCTTTTCCGCTTCTTTCTTTGCTTCCATTACCTTTCTTTTCAAATCTTTTAATTCCTTAATTTCTGAAATCCGAGCTTCCAAGAGCCTATCAGCGCAATACATTTGATTGCGCCAATCTATTGGCGCCTCACCTTTCAGCGCAGAATGGCGCCTCTCTTTGAACTCCTTTCTTTTCGTCATTCTTTCGCTAATATCGAAAGCTATTAATTGAGAAAGAGAATCAATCCTAATTGAAATCTTATTTATCTTTTCATCATAGTTAACGGTCTTCTCAATTTCCTCAAGAGTAGACCCAGGACAAAACAGCCCCAAAAGTTTCATACACTCTACAAACCGATGCTTCTCACCTCTAACAGCCTTCGGCTTGCTTAACTTCTTCCCTTTCTTCTCAGCTTCTCTATATTCCTGAATCTCATTCAAAAGAAAACAGGTAACCAAATACTGATCGGAGAACATCACGCTCCAATCGCACGCATATTCTTTAACTTGGTTTCTGATAACTTCGGCACGGTAACCAGCTTTAACCAACCGCGAAATTACATCGTCCTTACTCTCATTCCAACCCCTCGGAGCGTCCATAATCGGGTGTCTTTCCCTAGGAAATTCTGTGACTGGAAGATTGGCTTCAAATCCTTGTTTTCCCCAGTTTACCTTTTTATCCACCAACTGGTTATAACCCAGAATATCGAAGCTGAAATCATTTTTCAAAGCATCATTCTCCTCTTTATTCTCGGAATAACGCCTTTTATCCGCCTCATCCTTTAACAGCTCACTGCTGAACCAATTCAGCTCTCTCGTGCCCTTCACAGCCTTAAGCCATGCCTTAAATGCTCGTGTATTCACACCAGCCTTAACAGCGGCTAAAGCATCAGCCATGTGCTCATTGAAATCTTCAGCTTCTCGACAAACCAAGTAAGCGTCAACCTTTCCAACCTTTTCAAACTCCTTCGGCTCATGCCTCCATCCCACACAAGGATAATTTTGGAAAGCCCACTTCATAACCTGAAATTTAGAAGCGTAATTATCCAAGCCATCAGTTGCGGCGCTCTTAACCTCTTGTGGAGTAACTCCGATAATCTTCCAATTTTGCGTTGAAGAAGGAAAAGCGAAACAGCCGCAAAACATACCCATTGCGGCATATAACTTACTTGTGGCAAACATCCCCTTTGCACCGCTGGGAACTTCCGTAATGACGACTTGCGGCCTGTGGCGAATGAAAAAATCTTTTATCAACTGAGATAAAGCACATGTTTGCTCAAACTCAACGATTGACTTTCTTTTACTGTTTTTACCTTTCGGAGGAAATTCATCATACAAACCGTCGGGGGGCTCCAAAACAGTGTAATAAAGCGGGATAAATTCTTGAGAATTTATTTCATACCATCCGTACACCATTCCAAAATGAGAGGTTGACGGATCAACGCCAATAATGCTAATATATTGTTTATACATGATTTTTAGTTAAGATTAAGGGCGCTCAAGGCGCCCATTCTTTTATGTCCTTAGAAGGCTAAGATGTCTTCTTCTGTAAGATCGTCGGTATCAATTTCAGGCCAAACCAGTTTGATGATCTCTTCTTTCGAGCCGATGAAATCTCTCCAAGCCTTTGATGCTTCCTTGTCAGAGAGCGTTTCTTTGACAGCCGAAAACACCTTCGGATAAGTTTCTTTCATCTTCTCAAAAGCCCAATCAAAACGCTTGACGGCTTCGAGTTTGTCAGCTCCTCGACGTTTTGCATTAAGAACAACGCAGGAGCGCGCAAGATTATGACAATCGAGAACAAACAGCGCTCTCCCGAAAAATTCATAATTCTGAACGCCTGACCGCTTGGCTTCTCGGTTAGCAACCTGCTTGGAATGCCATTCTTCTAAATCCTCGGGGCGATAACCAACTTTATTGTTAATTACCACTTTTGAAGGGAAACTGTCGGATTTAGCTTTTCTCCAAAAGGAGGAACGACTGACACCAAGATACTGGGCCGATTCTTGGACGGAAAGGACGCCGCCTTCTACTATTTCTTTTTCTTTGATTTTAGACATTTTTTATAATAATTATTCTTGTAAATGAATAGGGAGGAGAGCTGTAATCAAGCCCCACTCAACAACCGTATTATTATATTACAATTTGACACGGAATGTCAAGGGGTAATATAATATTAAACAAAATATCCCCTCAAAAAAATCGAAGTCTAAAATGAAAAATGATTGGCGCTATCTATCGCTTAAATTCCTTGGGCAGATTTTTGAAAAGTCGGAAGGGGTCTAAACCTTAGATAATGACTTTTAACCCTCGGCAAGGCGCTAAATTAGCCCATTGAGAGCATATCTTGCCAGTGATCGTAGAGGCGTACTATAAATCATATAAACGTGCTCAAAATGCTTTTATGAGCCTTATAGGGGTATTTTCTATTTCCGGCGCCGGAAACCATTAACAATAATAACAACAACGAGAAAGAACAATGTCCACATTAAGCCCGAGACAAAAAGCATTTGTAGAAAACTTTTTAATCACAGGAAACGCAACCCAATCAGCCAAAGAAGCGGGATACTCCCCTGCTTCAGCAGGTGAACAAGGCTGTAAGCTCCTTCGGAATCCGCTTGTAACCAAGGAAATCAACGAGGCCGAAAGACTTAGAAGCTATCGGCTCAAACTAGCGCAGGATTACGAACTTCTCAAGGCGCTCGAAATCCTTGAGTACGCATTAGAGCCAAAGAAGCGATACACACAGAAAGGAGAGCCGATGACTGACCCCGAGACAGGGGAATACGTCACGACAAAGGATGTCAACGGAGCATTAAACGCCTTGAACTTCATAGCGAAAATCCGCGGCAAATTCCTAACCGACATCATCACAGCACCAGCTCGGATTATTCAGGGAAGACCGCTTGAAGACTGGACGGAAGAAGAACTTGCAACCATAGACAAGGAAAAACTGCCAGCGAAAGAAGCTCAAACCTTAGCGCTTGAACGAGCGGAAAAAGAAGCGTTATCGGTTTATTGAGTAGTTCATTCCTTACTTTTGGTGGTAAATTGTCAGATGTAATAATTTATTACCAAACCCAAGGAATGACGATGAAAAAGATAATCTTTTCCCTGTTACCTGTATTTTTCTTAGTTGGTTGTGCTTCCTCCAGTCAATATAGAGCGGATGAAATTGTTGACGCAAACCGCTCAAATGGCACGGTTGACGTGGGCTTTTTCCATAGTGGCGCCCCTCTCTCAGACAAGGGAGAAAAAGCAGACTGGACAAACGCATTAGATGTAGCTCGAAGAATGTGTCAGAAGTGGGGCTACGCAGATGCAGAAGCTCTAAACAATCGGATAAGTTGGCAAGGCAACGTTAACGGTTACGGTTATTTGCTAAACGGTAAAATTTGGGCGCGCTTCTTATGCATTGGCGAGGAAACAATCAATGTGCAGAGCAAGGGGAGAAAATGATTATGAAACGTTGTTGGCTTGTCCCCCTTTTTCTATTCCTTTCAGGATGTGCCCATAATCCAACGGTCATGTGGTTACACCCGGAAAGAGACTTTAACGAAGATCGTTTGAAGTGCGCATCAATCAACCCTAATAATAATTTTGCGCAGGTTGATTGTTTAAAGAAACTTGGATGGAAGCCTCTTAGCGGAGATGTCCTAGAGCACTGCAAAAGACTCAACAGCAATGCTTCTGATATGGTTCAGAAAGCACAAGATGATTACAGAGCCTTTAAGAAGAAGATTTACGGCGATAAAAATAACACAGAAATCCTCCTCTCATCTTCTTTCCTTGAAAAATCGCGTCCCTATAAACTGAACGAACAAAGAATCCTCAGAGAAAACCACGACCGTCTTAGACCGTGCTTATCGGAAGAAGCCTACACCGAATTTAAAAATAAGTTTGAAGAATTCGTCAGACGTTATGAGGTGCTTTATGCCAATCGAAAGAAATTAGAAGGTGAAAAGATTACCTTAGAGCAATTCAATCAAGCTGTAAATGGAGAGCTTCCTATCGACAATCTAATTCAACAGCATTAATCACTCTCAATGAAGTACACCCATTTGAGAGTTGAAAAAAGACCCGAAAAACACTCTCAAATAAGTTGATTTTTGACTTATGAGAGTGTACTATCATAATATCTTAGATTTAAATGATAGTGAGATCAAACCATGTGCGCTCTTTTAGCTTACAAACGAGTTTCGACAATCGATCAAAACACCGCTCGCCAATTAGCCGACTTGAATCTTAAGTTTGAGAAGACCTTTGAAGACAAAGCCAGCGGGAAAGACACCAACCGCCCACAGCTGAAAGCGCTTATGGATTACATGAGAGAGGGCGATGTTGTCTATATTCATTCGCTTGACAGATTGGCCCGTAACCTTTCGGACTTACAAGCCCTTGTTAAGCACTTCACCGCCAAAGGCGTAGCTGTTCACTTCGTTAAAGAGAACTTGATCTTTTCTCCGAACGAAGAAACCAACTCTTTCAATAAGCTCCTATTCCAACTCCTTGGTTCCTTTGCGGAGTTTGAGCGGAACATGATTAAAGAACGCCAGCGGGAGGGAATTGCCAAAGCGGTAGCCAATGGCGTGTACACTGGACGCAAACCCACGCAAGATAAGGTTTACAAGGAAACTAAGGCGCTCATTGATGCTGGGATGACGACAGCCGAAGCGATCAGACAAACAGGAATAAAGCCTGCAACCTATTATCGTTACTTAAAAAAATCAAAGTAGGTTAATCAGTAGGTTACTGAAATTTACATATCTGTAACTATTTGATTTTACGGAACTACTAACTCTCTCCCTAGGCACCAACCCTCAAGTCTCAAGCCTGCTAGACCTTGTTTTTCAAGGTTTTTTTATTTTCACAGCATCAATATTCCCGAGCCTTTTGACCACGTTAGCGGTTTTTTAACGGTTGTAAAAACGGTAGTTAAAGACTTTCAATTTTAATTCCGTAGGGGTGAGGTTTTGCTTGTCCAAAGTCCTTCTACTCATCATTTTTGAGAATCAAGACTTCTGTGGCGATAAAAGGAATTCTTTCGAATTTCAAAACAAACTCAAGGTTAGTCGCTACACAACAGAAACGACTAGAAGCTTTGCTTACCGATTTTTTATCACTGCTGTCCAAAATAATTTGCTCTTGGACTTTGGCCTCAACATTTACAGTTAATCCAGGCCCCAGAAAGTTAA
>ENA-USYV01000371-USYV01000371.1-human-gut-metagenome-genome-assembly--contig:-NODE-371-length-53420-cov-6.585475_pt1 | contig 53420 bp, 32 predicted proteins | sample MGYA00250066_ERZ773514 | MGnify/ENA primary metagenome ERZ773514 (study PRJEB29103, sample SAMN06112049) | human gut metagenome | biome: human gut; feature: ankylosing spondylitis patient; material... | reverse complement strand
CCCACCAAGGTTCGCGGACTGGCCATGTCGATAGCAGGATTCGCTCTGTGGATCGGAACGTACCTGATCGGACAGTTAACCCCCTGGATGCTCCAGAACCTTACCCCCGCCGGAACATTCTTCCTGTTCGCCGTTATGTGCGTACCGTATATGCTGATTGTCTGGAAACTCGTGCCGGAGACCACCGGGAAGTCGCTGGAGGAGATTGAAAGATACTGGACCCGTTCGGAATAAATATAAAACAGACCTTAATAACAATAAACTAACATTTTATAAATATGGATAGTAAGAATAACATTGGTCATTCAGCAGACATCTCTTTAACCGCTGAATTACCTATAACAATCTATAATGGAAATACGATTATGGATTTCAAGAAACTGGCAAGTCTGTACAAAGATGAGCTTCTGGACAACGTCCTTCCTTTCTGGCTTGAACATTCACAAGACCATGAGTATGGTGGTTACTTCACCTGTCTGGACCGTGAAGGAAAAGTATTCGATACGGATAAGTTTATTTGGCTGCAAAGTCGTGAGGTATGGATGTTCTCCATGCTTTACAATAAAGTGGAAAATCGCCAAGAATGGTTGGACTGCGCCATTCAGGGTGGCGAATTCCTAAAAAAATATGGACATGACGGCGATTATAACTGGTATTTTTCCCTTGACCGTTCGGGTAGACCATTGGTAGAACCGTACAATATCTTTTCATATACATTTGCCACCATGGCTTTCGGTCAGTTAAGCCTGGCCACTGGTAATCAGGAATATGCAGACATCGCCAGAAAAACCTTCGATATCATCCTGTCTAAAGTGAATAATCCGAAAGGCAAATGGAACAAACTTCATCCGGGAACTCGTAATCTGAAGAACTTTGCCCTGCCAATGATCCTCTGCAACCTGGCTTTGGAGATAGAGCATTTATTGGATGAGAACTATCTGCGGGAAACAATGGAAACTTGCATCCACGAAGTAATGGAAGTTTTTTACCGTCCTGAACTCGGAGGTATCATTGTTGAAAATGTAGATATAGACGGTAGTCTGGTTGACTGCTTTGAAGGTCGTCAGGTAACTCCGGGCCATGCCATTGAAGCGATGTGGTTTATCATGGATCTGGGCAAACGTCTGAACCGTCCGGAATTGATAGAGAAAGCCAAAGAGACCACCCTTACAATACTTAATTATGGCTGGGACAAGAAATACGGAGGTGTCTATTATTTCATGGACCGTAACGGTTGTCCACCTCAACAATTGGAATGGGATCAGAAACTTTGGTGGGTGCATATCGAAACGCTTATTTCCCTGCTGAAAGGTTATCAGTTAACGGGAGACAAACGGTGTCTGGAATGGTTTGAAAAAGTACATGACTACACTTGGGAGCATTTCAAAGATAAAGAATATCCCGAATGGTATGGATACCTGAACCGAAGAGGAGAAGTATTGCTCCCACTCAAAGGAGGAAAATGGAAAGGATGTTTCCATGTGCCAAGAGGGCTGTTTCAGTGCTGGAAAACATTAGAAGACTTGATGAATTATAAATAACTATCTTGTTTTATTAACATTAATATTTAATATGGAGAAACAAATCACATGGAGTATAAGGTTTATAGCCTTATTCATCTGTTCGCTTTCTTTTTTAAACGCTCATGCTCAAAAAAACACGAACGTGAAAGGGACAGTGTATGACTCAAACAATGAACCGCTTGTCGGTGCTACTGTTAGTGTAAAAGGGAATTTGTCCAATGGTACTATTACCAATATTGACGGGCAGTTTAACTTAAATGTACAAGACTTAAAATCAACTTTAGTCGTTTCATTTGTTGGATATCAGACTCAAGAAGTTGCTTTACAGGGTCGTTCAGAAATTACTATCAGATTACAAGAAGATGCAAAAGCATTGGATGAAGTTGTGGTAGTTGGGTATGGAACTCAAAAAAAGAAGTTCTTAATAGGTTCTGTTTCTCAAGTAGGCTCTAAAGAGTTGATGATGGCTCCTCAAGCCAACCTATCCAATATGATGACAGGTAAATTACCGGGAGTAACAAGTGTTCAACGTTCCGGTCTTCCCGGAAACGATCAAACATCTATCAACATTCGCGGTTTAGGTACTTTTTTAGATTCAAGTCCCCTCATATTAGTGGATGGTGTTGAACGTATGTTGAATACAGTAAATCCGAATGATGTAGAAAACATATCTATTCTAAAAGATGCCGCCACAGCATCTGTTTATGGTTTGGCAGCGGCAAATGGAGTAATCTTGGTAACAACCAAGAAAGGTACTGAAGGTAAAGTTACGCTTTCATATGACGGTTCTGTAACTTTCCAAAAAAACACAGCTATGCCTGAAATGTTAAATGGTCCTGACTATATCTATTGGTATAATAAAGCTAGTGAACTTGATGGTAATGGTCCGTATTACGGAGCTGATATTCAGACGAAAGTAGCTAATAACTATGATCCGGAAGGTAAATATGGAAGTACAAAATGGACGAAAGAAGTTTTTAAGAATTATGGCTTCACACATCAACATAATATTTCGGCTTCTGGTGGTAACAAAAACATCCGCTTCTTTACTAGTATAGGTATGTTGGATCAATCTGGTATCATCGAAAATGTGAATTATGATCGTTACAATGTTCGTTCTAATGTAGAAGGTAATATCACCAAGGATTTAACGTTCGAACTTAATATCTCCGGCTTCTATGAAGAAAAGAATTGGCCTGGAATTAGTACAAGTGCACAAGCTGAACAAAATCCAATCCAGCAGGCTGTTTATGCAGCTCCTATTATCCCTATTTATTATCAAGGAGAATACACTGCTTGGATTGGTCCTGGTAGTTCCACCACACAAAGTCCCCTTGCTACATTGAGAAATAGTGGATTCCAGAAAAATCAAAGACATGAGTTTGATGGTACAATGAAAGTTAGTTATGCTTTCCCATGGGTGAAAGGGCTGAAAGCTTCTTTGGGCTTAGTTTACGATACTAGCTATACAGAAGATAATGGTTTTTTAGTAGGATATAACGTCAATGCATACAGTGCAGATTCAAAATCATATAATTTAATGCGTGCATCTTCTACAAGTGAGAAAGGTAATTATACAAAATCGGCCTCTTCTTTCAGAAGATTTATGGTCCGCCCAACTGTTGAATATGCAAATACTTTTGGCAAGCATGCAGTTTCTGCTTTATTCTTATATGAACAGACACAACTGAAAGGTTCTACAATGACAGGAAAGATGGGCGGTTATAACTTCAATGATCCGGTTGACCTTTCATTAGGTACTGAATTTATATCCAATCCTACAGGTAGCCACAGCGATAAAGCTACCATTGGTTATGTAGGACGTTTCAATTATATTTTTGATAAAAGATACCTTGCAGAATTTGCTTTCCGTGTAGATGGATCCTATAAATTCGCTAAAGATAAAAGATGGGGCTTCTTCCCTTCTGTATCTCTTGGATGGGTAATCTCTGAAGAAAACTTTATAAAAAATAACATCTCTTCTATCAACTTACTAAAGCTTCGCGTTTCTGTTGGTGAATTAGGTAGTGATAATACAGATGCTTTTTTGCATAGAAGTATTTTTAAGGTAGAGAAGAATGCGTATATATTCGGAGGAGTTCCTTATGCGGGATTAGGTGCATCCAACTCTATTACTTCCAGCTTAACCTGGTCTACCACCCGCAGTTACAATATTGGTGCTGACCTGACAATGTGGAATGGATTACTAGGAGTAGAATTCGATTTATTTTATAAGTTAACAAAAGACATACAAGAAAGCCGGAGCGGTGGTTTCCCTCCTTCACTAGGTGGAAATTATGCTCAAAAAGGAAATACTGGCAAGATCGATAATCGCGGTTTTGAGTTGGTGTTGAAGCATCAGAACCATATTAATGACTTCTATTATAACATAACCGGTAGTGTGGCATGGGCTAGAAATAAAGTTTTATCGCGAATAGAGAGTGAAAGTACTCCTTGGTACCGGACTAACATAGGTGAACCTTTAGGACAAATTTATGGCTATAAAGCTATAGGATTATATCAAACACAAGAGCAATTGGATAACCGTCCTTTCGTTGGCAATGGAGTTCAACGTTTTGGTGATATCATGTATGAAGATATTAATGGAGATGGTAAAATTACACAGGATGGAGACAGAGTTAAAATAGGTCACAGTACTTTACCAGAGCTAAACTACTCTCTGTCTATGGATTTCAATTGGAAAGGCTTTAACTTGAGTGCGTTATGGCAAGGAGCCGCTATTGTAAGTTATACACTGAATGGTACTTATAGCCATGGTTCAATGGATAATACAGTTTATACACGACCATTCTACTCTGGAGGTAATGCTCCTTATTATCTGGTAGAAGATTCATGGACACCGGAGAATGTTAATGCCCGTTATCCCAGATTAAGTGCCATTCATAATGGAAACAATGCATATACCTCTTCCTGGTGGTTGGTAAATGGTAATTTCCTACGTTTGAAGAACTTGCAGTTTGGTTACACCATTCCTAAAAAAATACTTGCTAAAGCCAATATCGGATTATCCAACGTTCGTGTATACGTAGCAGGTACTAATCTGTTTACTTTTACGGAGTTCAAATATTGCGATCCTGAAATGGCTATTATAAATAATGGTTATTACCCCCAACAAAAGAATTATAGTGTTGGACTAAATATCACATTCTAATTAAATCAATAATTATGAAAATAAAAAGATTATATCTATTAGGGATAGGACTGATGTTTACGTCACAGTTTCTAACCTCATGCCATGATTTGTTGGAGAAAGATCCCACAGACTCATATTCAGAAACAGTAGCCTGGAGTTCGGAATCTTCTTTAGATATGTATGTGACTTACTTATATAAGCCTCTTAATGGCTTATCCAACTTTTCTTCTTTATCCTTAACTGATGGATATACAGATTTAGTAAAGTATGGGAATGGAGTTCCACAGACATGGAGTGCTCATAATAAGATTCTGTTACAGCAAAATACAATAACATCAGATAACAACCCGATGTCATCATGGGGACTTTATACTGATATATTTAGAGAAAATGTATTTCTACGTGATGCTGGTATTTATGGAAATAAATTTAGTGAAGATTTTCTCAATATTCGTATTGCCGAAATTCGTTTTATCCGGGCTGTGAATTATGCACGTATGATTAGAATTTTCGGAGGTGTTATACTTCGTGATGAAACCAATGGAGTCGATTCAGAAGGGCAAAAAGATAAAGCGAGAGCAACTGAAGCTGAATCGTGGGATTTTGTTCTGAAAGATTTAGAATTTGCGGCAAGACATCTTCCGAAAGAATGGGATAGTAAATGGGATGGACGTCTAACTAAAGGAGCTGCATATGCTTATATGTGTCGTACAGCACTTTTCGCAAAACGTTGGGATGTTGCTATTACCGCAGCTGATGAGATTAAAAAGCTCAATAAGTATGACTTAATGGACAATTATGAAGATGTATTCAAAGTGGCAGGCAATAAAGAAATTATTTTCTCTATAGCATATAAGATACCAGATATGCCTCATTATTTTGATCGTTACTTTGCTCCTGACGGTAAACAGGGAATAAGAAGAGCTGTCCCGACGAGTGAATTAGTCGATTCTTATGATATGGCCGACGGAACTCCTTTCTCATGGAGTGGCTCTATGGCTAATGATCCTTATGTAGGTCGCGAACCTCGTTTCTATGCATCTATTATATACAATGGAGCTACCTGGAAAGAAAAGAAAATCTATACTTATGTGGATGCTGAAAATGGTTTCGCTGCTTATAGAGATAACATGAATCCGGGAGAAAAACAAACAGTTACCGGATACTTTATCAGAAAATATCTACAAGAAAACAATGCTGATTTTGATGACAAAGGAAGCGATCAATTTTGGATTGAAATGCGCTATGCGGAGGTTTTGTTAAATCTGGCCGAAGCCTTGGCAGAACAGGATTATAGCAAAAATCAGGATGATGCTTTAGAAGCTCTCAACGAAGTCAGAGAACGTGTTAATTTACCCAAACGCACTACAGAGGAAGCTCCGGATAAAGATTCATTTATGAAACTATTACGTAAAGAGCGTATCTGTGAATTAGCGTTTGAAGGATTCCGTTATTGGGATTTACGCAGATGGCGTTTGGCAGGAGAAGTCATTGATGGTAAGCAGGCACATGGGACAAAAATCACCAAAAAAGACGACAATACTTATACCTATGAACAAGTGTCATGTGATGACAATATAAACCGCTTCTTCCCAGAACGCTATTACTTACTGCCTATTCCTGTAGATGAATTACAGAATAATCCGTTATGTGAGAATAATGCTCCTTGGTAATATTAAAAGATTATTATAGTTATGAAAAATTTCAAAGTAATTACATACATCATATTAATGATAACATTTAGCTTTTCCTTTTCTTCTTGTGAAAAGCATGATGATATCCATTATCACTCTGATTGTAATATTGTATCTATTATGGTTCGTGCTAATTCTCCGGAAGATGGTACTACTTACGATGGAGTCATATCAGAGAATGGAAATATAACTTTCGAACTCCCGGCAAAAGTAAAATTGAGTGAATTGTATGTAACGGCAAATTTGCCTGTAGCAGCGTTTGCTTATCCTTCATTGACGGGTGCTAAAGATTTATCTACTCCATTTAAACTAACTATTGTAGCAGGTGATGGAACGCAAAAAGAATATACTCTGGTTGCCAAACACCCGAATAACTAAAAAAGTAGATGTCATGAAAATAAAATATCATAATTGGCTTCAAGTTGCTATAATGGCAACAATGGTTGCATTTTCCGCATGCTCGGACGATCCTACATTATACTCTGATACTGATATAACCGGATTCAAAGTAAGATTGGGGGAGGGAAATTATAAACAAGGTACCATTAAGGATGGTAATATAATTGAATTCAAGATTACTCCAGACTTAGATTTAAGCAAACTAAATGGAATTACTTGTTCGTTCTTTATTTCTCCATATGCAACAGTTACTCCTACCCCTGATGTACCTCAAGATTTTTCAAAAGATGTACATTATACAGTGAAGGCGCAAGATGGCACAACCACTGACTGGACCGTGAAATGGACTTATGGCGGAAAATTAAACGATGGAGAAGGTTTTGAATATTTCTTCAAGAAATGGGAAATTAGTGTACCTACCCCATCTAACAAAGACAAAGATGGTTTTGGTGCAGTGTTTGGTAATTATATAATAGATACCCAGTTTAACTTCTATGATAAATATACAGGGCAGAAAGTTGATAAAACGTTAAACGTGACAGGAATAGACGCTTCTTTATGCCAGTTAGTAAATGATGATGCCGGTAATCTGATAGGTGTAGTAAAGAATGTAGGATTATACAGATGGACTACTGTTGAAGGAGCTCCTCAAAAAGTTGCTAATGTAACTCCCGGAGCAAATAAAGTTTCTGCAACCGGTGATATTGATAAAGTGGGATATGTCTATGATTCTAAACCAGATGGTGTAGGTACACATGCTGTTTACAAATTTGAAAACGGTTCATATACAAGCACTTTATCCTTAGTTACCGGCCGTCCAAGCAATGATAGTAACTGGCGACAGATTGTAGCTGTACTCGGAGTGTCAGATAACCCACCATTTTATGTTATAGACGCAGTGAATGCCGGAGGTGTAATGGGACCGGAAATCGGTTACAAAGCAAATACGGCAGGGGCATTTAACAACATCACAGGTCCATATATTGATATGTGGAATAAGAAAGGATATGCTGGCTGGGGTAATCATGTGCTTATTTCCGGTAGAGGAATTCCATTCAATGGCAGATGGTATGGTTCAACTATTACTTGTGGTTGGGGCTGGGTTGGACTACACTTGTTAGATCCATCCAATAATAACTCATTACCCATCACTGAAACAATCGAGCCTTGGACTACCAACTCCTGTATCTGGACTACTTGTTCACCAAGTGATGATGGGGAATCATTATACCTCTATTACGGTTATGGTGTAGGTATTCGTTGTTATGAACTTACCAAATACGAAAAATAGACATAATACTCCTAATTATATAGAATTGAAATATGTTGAATAAAAGCATTATATCGTTTTTTCTATTGTTATTTGCTACCTGTTCCTTTGCCGGGAACAGGGGCAAAGAACAACCTAAATACCTTTGGTTTGATGCAGAAGCCAATTTTGAGCGTTTTGCTTCTAAAGATTCTATTTCTTACTATCTGGAAAAAGCTAAATCTGTAGGCTTCAATCAAGTAGTAGTAGACGTCAAACCTATATATGGGGAAGTACTATATAAAAGTAAAATTCTCCCTCCGCTTACAACAGTAAATGGCAAGGTGATTCATCGAGATTGGGATTACCTGCAGTATTTTATCAGTGAAGCTCGTCGGTTAGGATTAAAGGTTACAGTTTCTACTGCAATGTTTCCCTCCGGACATCCTGCTACTCGTGAAGGCTTAGTCTATGATGAGCCACGTTGGGATGGAAAAACATGCTTGGAGTACACACCCGGCGGAAAGATGCTTGACATCAGGGAGGATAAGAAAAAGGTAGGAGCTTTCTTGAATCCGGTTCGTAAGGATGTTCGCAAATTTGCTTTGAGTATTGTTCGTGAAATAGTGAAAAACTATGATGTGGATGCTTATGCATTAGATTATTGCCGATATCCCGGAGATGGCAGCGACTTCTCTATTGATAGTCAGAAAGCTTTTGAACGCTACCTGGGCAAGAAAATTCAGAACTTTCCAGATGATATTTTCACATGGAATACAGATGGAACGAAAAATCCAGGCATCTATTATAAAGAATGGTGGGCATTTCGGGCTAATGTTATTACAAGCTTTGTGAAAGAAGTACGTAAAGAAATTCATTCCATTAATAAGAAAGTAGAACTAGAGTATTGGGCTGCTTCCTGGATTCATGGTATTTATGGACAAGGACAAAATTGGGCTAGTCCAAAATCTGATTTCTCATTAAATTATCCATGGGGATCGGAAGCTTATAATGAATCAGGATTTGCACCTTATCTGGATACTTTCTTATGTGGAACGTACTTGGAGCGTATTTACGGAATGAATGATCCGGAATCTATAGAGTATGGCATTGACCGTGCACAGAGGTTGGTTGGTAATGATTGCAAAGTATTTGGGACGATATACGCTTTAAATCATAAAGCCAATATAGCGGATGCTGTTAGTCTTTGTCTTGAAAAATCGGAAGGTTTGATGGTGTTCGACATAGTACAGGTTATTGAGATGAATCTATGGGATGGTATCCGAAAAGGCATAGAACGTGCGGAAGCACAAAAATAAAAAATAAACATTTACGATTAAATCAATATGATAATGAAAAATATATCAAAATATTGGCTTCTTTTCATGATTGCCGCTATGTCAGCGACAAGTTGTTCAGATGATGATAATGAAAAGGTAGTAATGCCGGATCCTGATCCGACAACATTAGGCTGGGTTAAACAGGCAACAGAGTTTGGCACGTTACCTGAGTACATAAGTGTATATAAATCTCCAACAGAATTGGAAGGTATGAAAGCTATTGCTTTTATTGCTGTTGCAGATATGTCAAAAGCTAATTTTGCAACTATAGGAGATCAGATATATTCTAAGACTCCCAATCAAATTTGGCAAGCAGAACAACAAAAATATCCGATAATTATGAATGGCGGATATTTTGTTATGGGAGCTGGAAAGTCTGTTAGTCTGCTATGTCGTGAAGGAGAGGTATTAGCAGTAAATTCACAGGAAGAGATACGCTCTCAAAAAAGTTATTACCCGACACGAGGTATCTTTCAGTTGTCAAAGAATGGTAGTTTCTCCACTGATTGGGCTTATACGACAGCTGATGGCGTGACATATACCTATGAAGAACCTTCTCCTAATAAATCCGGTTATGAACCTCAACCTATACCTTCAGCTTATTTTCCGACTAGAGGCGTAAAACTAAATGCGGAAACAGCTATTGGAGGAGGTCCGATCTTGTTGAAAGACGGAAATGTGAGAAATACTTTTACTGAAGAGCTTTTTGATGAAGAAAGTGGAGTTGCTCCTGAAAATTATCATCCAAGAACAGCTATTGGAGTAACAGCCAATAATAAGGTGGTATTTTTCGTTTGCGAAGGTCGTAGTGTGACGGAGGGTGTAAAGGGTATGAATATGGCTATGATAGCTAATGTTTTGAAAAGCTTGGGTTGTGTAGATGCGATGAATCTTGATGGTGGTGGTTCAACTTGTATGTTGGTCAACGGACAACCGGTGATAAAACCAAGTGCAGGTGCCCAACGTGCTATAACTACGGCAGTAGCTTTAAAATAACGGTCGAAAGATCTTTAGGATAACAAATTTATTTTATTTAGCTTTCTTATTATTCTCGGTTTCAGGCTGTATTTTTTTAATGTCAGCCTGAAATCGGGAAATAAAAACAATAAAGTATGAAATTCATTCCAAGCATTTTATTATTCTTTTTTCTTCTATCATTTAGTAGTTGTTCCACAAAGACTGTAGAACCAGAACTTCCTGATGCAAATCCTCCCGCTCCTGTTATTCCGGAAGAACCGATTCCTGAAAAAGAAAAAATGCTTTGGTTTGATGCAGAAGCTAATTTTGAACGTTTCTCAAAGAAAGAGAACATCACCTATTATCTTGATCTTGCCAAATCAACAGGTTTTAATAAAATTGTAGTTGATGTCCGTCCTGTACAAGGGGATGCCCTGTTTAAAAGTTCTTATTTAACCCCATTGACTGATCTTGCCGGTATACATATTGAAAGAGATTGGGATTATCTTCAATTTTTTATTGATGAGGCCCATAAACGTGAACTTAAAGTTACAGTATCCACCACCATATTTACAGCAGGCCTGCCTTCTTCTAAAAATGGGATGGCATATCGTGATGATACATGGAATGGAAAAACTTGTCTGGAATACACCAAAGATCAAGGGTTGATAGATATAAAGAACGATAAAACGAAAGTTTCCGCCTTTTTGAATCCTGTTTTACCGGAAGTACAAGACTTTTGTTTGAATTTCATGAAAGAATTAGTTACAAATTACGATTTTGATGGCTTTGCTTTAGACTATTGTCGTTATCCGGGAGATGAAAGTGACTTTTCGGAGACTACAAAAGTAACTTTTGAACAATACATTGGAAAACAACTAGATCGATTCCCGGATGATATTTTCACTTGGAATACGGATGGGACTAAGCGTACAGGGGCTTATTATAAAAAATGGTGGGAATTCCGTTCTATGGTTGTACGCAATTTTGTAGAACGGGTACGTACAGAAATTAAAAATATTAAACCGGATATTCAATTAGAATATTGGGCCGCCTCATGGATTCATGCCATTTATGGGCAAGGACAAAATTGGGCATCCACCGAATATGATTTCTCAAAAGAATACAGTTGGGCTTCATCTGAATATAAAAATGCAGGTTTTGCCGGATTATTGGATACTTTTCTATGTGGAACTTATTTAACCAAAATATTTGGATTAAATGATCCCGAATCAATAGAATATGGTATAGCGCGTGCACAACGCATTATTCATGGTGCATGTAAAGTCTATGGAACTTTGTATGCTTTAAATCACAAGGACAATATAGCAGATGCTGTTTATGTCTGTCTTTCCCAATCCGAAGGATTAATGGTGTTTGACATTGTACAAGTAATAGAATTCAATCAATGGGCAGCTATTAAAGAAGGAATTCAACGAGCAGAGAGTCTTTAAATAGAGAACATTCAATAAAATATAATATATAAAATGAAACGAGTACTTATACTATTACACATTATTTTATGCACATGCATAATGACTCAAGCCAAAAACTACACAGTAAATTCACCGGATGGAAAAATCAAAGTGACTGTTACAGCCGGTAAACAATTGAGCTGGAGCATTGATTACAACGGGGAGCGTATACTAAATCCCAGTCTGATGCAGATGAATATCGCAGGACAGATTGAACAACCAGGAGTGAATCCGAAAGTAATAAAGGCTAAAACAGTCAAAGTAAATTCGGAGCAAACCGCTGTTGTTCCACTTAAACAAAAAATCATCAGAGACCAATATAATCAGTTAACCCTGACTTGCAAGGGCAATTACGCAATAGTCTTCAGGGTATACAACAATGGAGCTGCCTATCGTTTTGAGACTTCGCTACAACAACCAAAAGTTATCATTAATAATGAAACTGTTGAGCAAAACTGGACAGATGGTTGCAAAGTATATTGGCCTAGAGAAAAGAATCAGGAATACATTACACATTGTGAAGCCATTTTTGATGAATTAAACATTGCCTCTCTGACTAAAGAAATGAAAGGTTATCTACCCATTTATCTTTCTACTCCTAAAGGAACAAAAGTTGTCATCATGGAATCCGATCTTCTCGATTATCCTAATCTATTCCTGACTGGTGATCGCAATAACACACTCTCTGGCGAGTTTCCTCCTGTAGTTTTAAAAAGTGCATTAAAGGAAGATGCCGACCGTGATGAAGTATTATTAGAGAAAGCTTCTTACATTGCCGAAACTGAAGGAACAAGAACCTTCCCTTGGCGTGTGTTAATGATTAACGAGGATGACAAAGCAGTGATTGAAAACAACTTAGTATATCAATTAGCCTCTCCATCTGTCACTCAAGATACAGAATGGATTAAACCCGGAAAGATCTCTTGGGATTGGTGGAGTACACTCAATGTATATGGAGTAGATTTTAAGGCAGGTGTGAATACTGATACTTATAAATATTTCATTGATTTCGCTTCAAAATACGGAATTGAATATATTTTATTAGATGAAGGATGGTCAGCCGGGACTTGGAATATTAAAGAGGCAATCCCCGAACTTAATATCCCGGAACTTGTACGATATGGAAAGGAAAGAAACGTTGGCCTTGTATTATGGACTTTGTGGAACCCGCTGGATAAAGATTTGGAAGGAATTCTGGATATTTATGAAAAATGGGGAATCAAAGGTATAAAAGTCGATTTTATGCAACGTTCGGATCAATATATGGTTAATTTCTACGAGCGTGTAGGAAAAGCGGCTATGGACCGTAAATTACTCGTTGATTTTCATGGTTCTTTCAAACCTTCCGGCTTACAAAAGAGATACCCCAATGTGATGACTTTTGAAGGTGTACTGGGATTAGAGCACGATAAAGATTCAAGAGATATTAATCCGGTACATGACCTGATACTTCCATTCACTAGAATGGTAGCCGGTCCGATGGATTATACGCCTGGTGCAGTAAACAATGCGACAGCAGAAGATTTTTACATCAATTTCGTGCATCCGATCAGTTTAGGTACGCGTGCCCATCAAGCAGCCTTATATGTAGTGTATGAAAGCTCGTTACAAATGTTAGCAGATTCTCCTTCAAACTATTATAAAGCTCCTGAATTTGCTTCCTTTATCTCCCGTATACCTACCACTTGGGACGATACCAAAGCGATAACAGCCAAAATCGGAGAACAATTGGTGATTGCTCGTAAAAATGGGAAGAATTGGTATTTGGCAGGCCTGACAGACTGGAATGCCCGCAGCATTGAAGTAAAACTGAACTTTCTTGAGGCAGACAAATATAAAATGGAAGTTTTCAAAGATGGTGTGAATGCAGATGTTTATGCATCGGATTTTAAAACAGAAGAGGTAATAGTTTCAAAAGGTGATTCGATCAATGTCACAATGGCCAAAGGCGGTGGTTGGGCAGCAATTCTGACTCCTATTGAATAAAAAGATTGAGCAATGAAAAAAATACTATTCATATTATATACCTGTTGCATTTTATTGTTTCCCGTAAGTGCACAGCAAATTCCATCATTTAAAGCCAATGACAGAATTGTCTTTCTTGGAAATAGTATAACGGAAGGAGGCCATTATCATTCTTATATATGGCTGTATTATATGACGCATTTCCCCGAATTGCCTCTTCGTATTTATAATGGAGGAATTGGTGGCGATTGTGCAAGCCACATGGTTTTTCGTTTCGATTCAGATATTAAAATTAAAAAGCCAACTTATCTGGTTTGTTCCTTCGGAATGAATGATTCCGGATATGACGGATATAATAAGCCCGGATATGATAAGTACGCGAATAAACAGGTAGAATACGCTAACACAGAGTTTGGAAAACTACAACAGCAGATTCTTGCAGACAAGAAAATAAAAAACGTAGTACTTTTGGGTTCTTCTCCTTATGATGAGAATGTGAAATTGGAAGGAGTGGAAACTTTACATGGAAAGAATGAGACGATCAAAAGAATTATTGAAATGCAAGCAGAAGTTGCCCAAAAGCGAGGATGGGGATTTGTCAATTTCAATACAGTGATGTGTGAGCTGAATAAGGAGATTCAGCAGTCTGATTCTACAGCTACTTTCTGTGGAGGTGACAGAATTCATCCGGATAAAGACGGTCACATGGTAATGGCATATTTGTTCTTAAAAGCACAGGGACTTGCAGGGAAAGAAGTCGCTTATTTTCATATCAATGCAACTAACAGGAAAGCAATGGAAGAGAGAAATTGTCGAATAACTCATATAAAGAACGAAAATGACACAATATCTTTCAGCTATTTATCCCGTTCTTTGCCCTTTCCTGTCGACACTATTCCTCGTTGGGGAACAAAAGGTACAGCCCGGGATGCTGTCAGACAAGTTCCCTTTATGCAGGAAATGAATCAGGAAATAATGAAAGTGACCGATTTGCATGGCAATTTCCGAGTGACTATTGATGGAACAGAAATAGGACGCTGGGACGGCAATGAATTGAGTAAAGGAATTAATCTGGCTGAAATAACATGCACGCCCCAATACCAACAGAGCCTGTCTATCATGTATCTGAATGAGGAAAGATGTGCTATAGAAAAACGTTTACGACAGTATATGGCTATGCAGTATGTCTTTTTTAAGCATAGAGGATTACTTTTCGCAGATAATAAAGCTGCTCTTGATGCTGCCAAAGCGGAGCGAGAAAGTCACTATTTAGTGAAGTATTTATATACCAATTATACCCAAGCCATGTTTCCACAGATACGTGAAGCCTGGCAAGCTGAAATAGACCAGTTGATAACTCAAATATATAAAATAAACAAGCCTCTCACACGTTTGATTAAAATAGAAAGGATTAAAGAATGAAATTAAGACTATTATTGCTTTTGAGCATGTTACAATGGAGTTTTTCCTGTTTCAGTGTGCAGGCAATCACTACTCCTGTGGTCTATTATGGGAAAGTACTGTCCGGAGGTAAGGGAATTGCTAATGTACCTGTTACAGATGGTACACAAATTGTCCTTACGGATGACAAGGGACAATATTCCATATCAAGTACCTCTAATGCAGAATACATTTACATCACCCTTCCTGATGGCTATAATATTCCGATGAAAGGTAAAGTTCCTGCGTTCTTTCAAAAAGTACCTGCTCAACCTTCAAAAAAAGTGCATTTTGATTTTGAACTGACACCATCATCTACTGACAACAAAAAGCACGTTTTGGTGGTATGGGCTGACCCACAAGTTTATTTCGATGAAGAAATGCCACAAGTACAGCAGGCTTCAAAAGATGTAAAAGAACTGTTGGCAACTAATTATCAGGGGATTCCTGCCTATGGAATAGTCTGTGGAGACATTATCGGTGACATCAATAAAAAGCCCAGTTACTTTACACCGATGATAGATGCAATAGCTGAAACGGAAATTCCCTTTTTCTATGTAATTGGAAATCATGATTTAGATTTAAACGTACGTTCTAATGAACATGCCCGTACTACTTACAAATCTTATTATGGTCCCACTTATTATTCATTTAATAGAGGAGATATACATTATGTTGTTCTTGATGATATTTTCTTTATTGCAAAAAGCTATTTATATGTTGGTTATCTCACCGAGCAGCAGCTTCAGTGGCTGGAACAGGATTTGAAACAAGTCACTCCAGGATCTACAGTAGTAGTTGCCATGCATATTCCTACATATTCAAGAGAAGCACGTCGGAAAGAATGGGGAAAAGAGTCTACTATGAAAGTCATGAACAACCGTTCTCATTTGTATGAGCTGCTAAAACCTTACAATACCCATATCATGTCGGGGCATGAGCACTATAATGAAAATTATGTTTTGGCAGACAATCTTTACGAACATGTACATGCTCCCTTGTCAACACTGTTTTGGCAAGCTCCCTGGGCTTGTGACGGAACTCCAGGCGGATATGCCGTTTACGAGTTTGACGGAGGTAAAGTCAATTGGTATTACAAATGTGTAGGAAAAGACAAAGATTATCAATTCGAGCTTTATCCGGTAGGTGCCAGTCGTAATAAAAAGGAGGCAGTTGTAGCAAATGTTTGGAATTACGATTCAACCTGGAAAGTGAAATGGTATGAAAATGGTATTGACAAGGGGGAAATGATCCGTTTTTCCGGATACGATCCTGCTATTTATGAATACTGCGAGAAAAACAGTTCTACATTCAAACATAAGTATTTGGGAGCGGACATTACCGAACACTTGTTTTATGCGGTTCCTGAAACGAAGGATTCCGAAATAAGAGTAGAAGTTACAGATCATTGTGGTAATGTATATACCCGCAAAATGCAGCAATCTAAATAAGCAAAAACATAAAAAAGGAAAGAAGATGAATCGATTAACTGTATTAAGGAGAGTATTTTATATTCTGGGAATCACCAGCCTCCTTTCAGCTTGTAACGAGACTGATAATCTGGTACTAAAATCTCCGGATGGTAAAATACAACTAACAGTCACAGAAAATGATAATACAATATCATACGCAGTAAACAAAGAAAACGCCGCTATGATACTCCCTTCTAAACTGGGATTTATTCTGGAACATGAGGATAGTTTAAACCACTTTGTGATTAAAGGTACCGAACGTTCCTCTTTAGACGAGACTTGGGAACAACCTTGGGGAGAGAGCCGGTATGTACGCAATCACTATAATGAATTGAAGGTACTACTCCAAGAAACAGACGGAAAGCGCAAACTTAATGTAATATTCCGTCTGTTTAATGATGGTATTGGGTATCGTTATGAATTCCCGCAACAGGAATCCATGGATTCATTAGTGATTATGAGTGAAGAAACAGAATTTAGAATGTCAGGTACACACAAAGCCTGGTGGATTCCTGCATCCGATCCGTATTATGAGTGTATAGCAACCTTCTCTCCCATTAACGAACTAGACACCGTACGTACTCCTCTTACAATGGAAACAGCGGAAGGAAAGTATCTTACCATTCACGAAGCCAATCTGACAGATTATCCTAAAATGAATCTGACAGTCAAGGATTCTGCCACCCTCTGTGCTTCGTTAGTACCTTGGTCTAATGGAGTAGCAGCATATATCAAAGCTCCATTTGTTACCCCTTGGAGAACGATCGTGATTGGTGATAAACCGGGCGATCTAGTTACCTCCTATTTAATGTTGAATCTCAACGAACCCTCCAAAATTAAAGATACTTCCTGGATAAAGCCAGGAAAATACATGGGTATATGGTGGGAAATGCATTTGGGCAAAGGAACATGGTATTATGGTCCTAAACATAGCGCAACTACTGCCAATACAAAGAAATATATAGATTTTGCATCAGAGAATGGTATCTCCGGTGTTTTAGTTGAAGGATGGAATGTCGGCTGGGAAGGAAACTGGATGAAGCATGGTGATTCTTTAGACTTTACCAAACCTTATCCGGACTTCGATATTAAAGCAATTACAGATTATGCCCGTGAAAAAGGTGTGGAACTGATCGGACATCATGAAACGGCAGCTGCTACACGCAACTATGAGAACCAACTGGACAAAGCTTTTGCTTTCTATCAACAATATGGAGTACATGTTGTAAAAACAGGATATGTAAATCGCCTAATGGATTTTAAAGAAGCTCATGACGGTCAGTATGGCGTACGTCACTACCGGAAAGTAATAGAAACAGCTGCCAAATATCAAATAGCAATTGACAACCACGAGCCTGTTATGCCTACCGGTATTGAACGTACCTGGCCCAACCTTATGACCCAAGAAGGTGTACGCGGACAGGAACACAATGCGTGGTCTCCCGATGGAGGAAATCCTCCGGAACATACAACTGTTATTCCTTTTACCAGAGGATTAGCCGGTCCTATGGATTTTACATTCGGAACTTTCAATTTTACTAACGAGGCATATCCGGGAACACGTGTCAATACTACGCTTTGCAAGCAATTAGCACTCTTTGTTGTTATCTACAGCCCTTTACAGATGGCTTCGGATTTACCAGAAAATTATAAAGGGATAAAAGCGTTTGATTTTATTAAGGATGTACCTACAGATTGGGATAAAACTTATGTCGTAGATGCGAAAATTGGTGATTATTCCGTATTTGCACGAAAAGATCGTAACTCCAGCGATTGGTATGTAGGTTGCATCACTGACGAAAATGCAAGAGAGTTGGACATTCCTTTAAGTTTTTTAGAGACGGAGGTAAAGTATATTGCTCAAATATATGCTGACGGTGATGATGCAGAATGGAAAAAAAATCCGACTTCTTTTAAATATGAAGAAAAAACAGTAACGGTTTCTGATACGCTTCATGTCAAACTGGCAACAAGCGGTGGATGTGCTATTCGTTTTATCAAACAATAATATGATTATGAAGAAAATATTTAGTGTGCTCCTTTTTCTTGTTGTCATCTGCCAAATTCGCGCGGAAGATACAAATATCACTACCATGCGTAAAATGACACAACGGTTGTTTCCTCAACAGGCTTCATTTTTTGATTTTCGTCTGTTGAATGATACTTCTACAGATACTTTTACCATCAAAAGTGAAGGGAATAAAATTATTATTTCCGGAAATAATGCTAACTCTATGGCTGTAGGTTTGAATCATTATTTGAAAAACTACTGCCTGACTACTATCTCATGGTATAAGGATGATCCGATAGAATTGCCAAAGACTCTTCCTAATATACCGGCGGAAGTCACTATTAAGGCAAATGTCCCAACGCGTTTCTTTCTGAACTATTGTACGTTCGGATACTCAATGACTTGGTGGAAATGGAGTGATTGGGAACATTTCATCGATTGGATGGCTCTAAACGGAATTAATATGCCTCTTGCTATTACCGGTCAGGAAGCCATCTGGTATAAGGTCTGGAGTAAATTAGGATTGACAGATGAAGAAATACGTGGCTATTTTACAGGACCTGCACATCTTCCGTGGCATCGAATGTGTAATTTGGACGGCTGGCAAAGCCCCTTACCCAAAGAGTGGCTGTCAAGTCAAGCAGAGCTACAGGAACAGATCGTTGCCCGTGAACGTGAGTTTAATATGCAACCTGTATTACCGGCTTTTGCCGGACATGTACCGGCAGCGTTGAAACGGGTCTATCCCAATATAAAAACATCCAGAGTAAGCGAATGGGGAGGATTCGCCGATCAATATCGTTGCACTTTCCTTAACCCTATGGATTCTTTGTATGCGATCATACAAAAAGAATATCTTACCGAACAAACTCGTTTGTATGGCACAAATCATATTTATGGTATAGATCCGTTTAACGAGATAGATCCTCCTTCATGGGATGCCGATTCTTTAGGAATGATGGCTAAACATATCTACGAGTCTGTGGCTGCTGTAGATCCGAAAGCAATATGGTTACAAATGACATGGTTGTTTTATGCTGACATCAAGCATTGGACTACTCCACGTATAAAATCCTATCTTCGTTCTGTACCTCAAGACAAATTGATTCTATTAGACTACTTCTGCGAATATACAGAAATATGGAAACAGACTGATAGTTATTTCGGGCAACCCTATCTTTGGTGTTATTTAGGCAATTTCGGAGGAAATTCTTTCTTGTCAGGGCCAGTTAAATTGGTAAGTGAACGGTTGGCAGATGCTTTAAAAAATGGTGGCAGCAATCTTAAAGGAGTTGGTTCCACTCTTGAAGGCATAGACCTGAATCAGTTTATGTATGAATTTGTTCTTGATAAAGCATGGAATAGCGGTCAGACAGACAAAGAATGGTTCTTAAAACTGGCAGATAGACGGACTGGCAAGGTGTCTCCCGAAGCAAGAAAAGCATGGGAAATACTGGCAGAAAAAGTGTATATCCAGCCGGCACAAGTAGGGCAAGGCACACTTACCAATGCACGTCCTTGTTTAAAGGGAAATGGACATTGGACTACCAAGCCGACAATAGAATATCAACCCAAAGATTTAGTTGAAGCGTGGAGATTACTATTGTTAGTAAAAGACTGTCAACGGGATAGCTATGAGTTTGATTTGGTTAATATTGGACGACAAGTTTTAGGAAATTATTTTAATGTAGTCCGTGATGAGTTTACTCTTGCATATGAAGCCGGAGATATAATGATGATGAAAAACCGAGGGGATAAAATGAGAGAAATTCTTGCTGATCTTGATAAGCTCGTTAGCTGTCATCCTACCTTTTCTCTGAATAAATGGATCACTGACGCCCGCGATATGGGACACGATGCCGCTTCTAAAAACTATTATGAGATGAATGCCCGTTCTCTGATTACCATTTGGGGAGATAGCTATCACCTGACCGACTACGCCAATCGGTCATGGGCAGGACTAACCAATCAGTATTATTCTGTCCGGTGGGATCGTTTTATAAATGAAGTGATTAAAGCTGTCGAAAAGAAGAAGGCTTTTGATGAGGAAGTCTTCTTTAATGAATCACGGATGTATGAAAACGAATGGGTAAATCCGAGTAACAGAATCAACTATAACGAAGGTGGTGACGGAATAAAACTAGCCCGGCAAATCTATAAGAAATACGCAAAAGAAATCATTCGATAAATTTACAAAGTACACCTCAATATGAGAACAAATAAACTACACTTTTTTTTATTGCTTTTAATGTGCTTCTGCTTGAACTTTTCAGTTCAGGCAGAAGCCTCGATTCATATCATCAAAGGTAAAGTAACCTGCGAAGGTAAGGGGATACAGGGGATAATGGTTACCGATGGCCGTATATGTGTGCAAACCGATGCTTCTGGAAAGTATAATATACCAACTTTGGGAGACAGCCGTTTTGTGTATATTTGTACTCCTTCAGGTTATCTGACAGACCGGAAAGGGACTATTCCTTCTTTTTATTTACCAATCGATCATTCTAAAAAGCAAAACTATAATTTTAATTTGAAGAAGAATCCGAAAGATGATGCCTCTCATGTCTTTGTTACTCAATCTGACATACAGGTTACTTCCAGAGATGAACTGGCTATTTATCAGTATGTAGTGGATGATTGCAAACAACTTCTCTCTTCTTATGCAACAACTGATGTTTTCGGTATCGATTGCGGAGACATTGTAGGGGATCATCAAGAATTATATCCCGATTACCTGAAAAGAGCCGATCAACTGGATATACCCATTTATCGTGTAGTTGGCAATCATGATATGAATTATGACGGTCGTACTCATGAAACTTCCTACAAGACTTTTGAAGATACTTTTGGTCCTTCCTACTATTCTTTTAATAAAGGGAATGCCCATTACATTGTAGTAGACAACAACTTCTTCATCGGACGTGATTATTTTTATATGGGTTATCTGGACGAAAAGACATTTGCATGGCTTGACCAGGATTTATCATACGTACCGAAAGGATCACTCGTATTCTTTATTATGCATATCCCCTCCCGTCAAACGGAAAAGCAAGAAGCTTTTTTGTATAACTATGATATGATTGGCAATCAGATGGTTAATGCCGGTGCACTGCATCAGATCTTGAAACCCTATAAGGCACATCTTATCACAGGACACACTCACTACAATCTCAATGTAGTATTTAATGAGAATCTGATGGAACATAATACAGCTGCGGTTTGTGGTACGTGGTGGAAAGCGGATGTTTGTCTGGATGGAACTCCGCGTGGTTATGGTGTATACGAAGTGAATGGTAACGATGTGAAATGGTATTATAAAAGTTCCGGATATCCTAAAGAACATCAGTTTCGCTCATATCCGGCAGGGGCCTCTAAAGAGCATCCGTCGGATATTATTGCTAATGTCTGGAACTGGGATAAACTGTGGAAAGTGGAATGGTTGGAAGACGGTCAATTGATGGGAAGCATGACACAATATACAGGTTTAGACCCATACGCATCAGTGGTATGTTCGGACCGGGAAAAGATGGTCTATACATGGATTACTCCAAGACCTACCCAGCATATGTTCCGGGCAACTCCTAAAAATAAAGATGCTCGTATAGCGGTTAAAGTTACCGACCGTTTTGGCAAAGAATATATTCAAACAATCAATCCATAGATATTATGACTAAACGTGCTTATGCTTTAGATGCCCTACGAGGATACGCTATAATCACAATGGTGCTTTCGGCAACGGTTGCGTGGAATTCTTTACCCGGATGGATGTATCATGCGCAAACTCCTCCGCCGGACAGAGCTTTCGACGCCAGTTTATCAGGAATCACCTGGGTGGATCTGGTTTTTCCATTCTTCTTGTTTGCAATGGGAGCAGCTTTCCCTTTCTCAATCAAAAAAAGATTTGAGAAAGGGGACACTAAGTTGAGATTGGTGTATGAAGCTATCAAACGAGGTGCACAATTGACTTTTTTTGCTATTTTCATCCAGCATTTTTATCCGCATGTATTGAGTAATCCACAAGACATGCGTGGCTGGTTATTGGCCATCCTTTGTTTTGTGATATTATTCCCCATGTTCATTCGTATTCCACTGAAAATGCCGGATTGGATGCGTATAGCTATTAAGGTGGTAGCATATGGGATAGCTATTGTTCTGTTACAGACAACTCAATATGCAAATGGAAGAGTTTTTGATGTATCATTCAGCAATATTATCATATTATTATTGGCAAATATGGCTGTTTTTGGTTCAGTCATATATATTTTCACAATGCAAAGCCTCCGGGCGCGAGTAGGTGTATTACTGATATTGATGGCTTTGTTGTTGAGCGGACAGGTCGAGAATTCCTGGGCACAAGCTATATACAACTACACACCTCTACCATGGGCTTTTCATTTTGAGTATTTACAATATCTCTTTATCGTGATTCCGGGAAGCATTGCGGGAGAATATTTGATGGACTGGCTGAAGCAACACAATGATTCGTTTGTTGAATCTACCAATAAATGGAAAGCTATCGTAATGATTCTTTTGACATTAGCTATAATTATTGTAAATTTGGCAGGACTTTATACACATTGTACAGTCTTGAATCTGATAATAAATATTCCGTTATTGATAAGTGGAGTCTTTTTATTGAGAAAAGGCACAGGATTTATAAAGCTTTGGAGAGAACTTTTTACAGCCGGAGCTTTTCTAGTTATCCTGGGATTATGTTTTGAACCTTTTCAAGGAGGTATAAAAAAAGACCCCGCCACTTTTGGTTATTTATTCCTCACTTCAGGCCTGGCATTTATGGCTTTGTTGCTTTTTAATGTAATATGTGACTATTTTCGTTGTGTGAAGAGTACGCGTTTTCTCGTAATGCCCGGACAAAATCCTATGATGGCTTATGTAGTAGGAGATCTGTTGATTATGCCTTTGGTCAATTTATTAGGAATTGCATCATTGCTTGTATATTTCAACGAAAACGCATGGATGGGATTTTTACGAGGAGTGGTATTGACAACATTATCAGTACTGATAACTATGTTCTTCACCCGAATAAAATGTTTTTGGCGAACTTGAAACGATAATACTCAAAATATGAAAAGAAGAATCTGTATTTTTATAATGTTTTTTTCGGTGTGTCATATATATGCTCAATTAGTATATCATGATGCCTCAAAGTTCCCTTTATTAGGAAAAGCTACCGAAGCTACCGGAGCCCGATATGAAAGGTTCCCGGATTCATTGAAGAATATCTCCCGTGCTCCGTTATGGAATTTAAGCCGTAATTCTGCCGGAATGGCGATACGTTTTCGTAGTAATTCTACCACAATAGCCGCTAAATGGGAAACGCTCATCAATTTTCATATGAATCATATGACGGATACAGGTGCAAAAGGCTTAGACCTTTATTGTCTTCAGAAGAATGGAGAGTGGCGTTTTGTTAATAGTGGTCGTCCGGGTGGAAAAACAAATCAAGCAACAATCATTGCTAACATGCGACCGGAAGAGAGAGAATATATGCTTTATCTTCCTCTTTACGATGGTCTTGTTTCTTTGTCTATAGGAGTAGATTCGTTAGCCACCATCGATCAGCCTTTAATTGATTATCCGATCCGCAAAAAGCCGGTTGTATTTTATGGCACCAGTATTCTTCAAGGAGGTTGTGCTTCACGTCCCGGAATGGCACATACCAATATCATATCGAGAAGGCTGAACCGTGAATGTATCAACTTGGGATTTAGCGGAAACGCACTTTTAGACTTGGAAGTGGCCAAAGTGATAGCCGAAGTAGATGCCAGCGTTTTTGTTTTAGACTTTGTGCCTAATGCTTCTGCAGAACAGATGAAAGAACGAATGGAAGCATTCTATCGTATCATTCGTTGTAAACATCCGGCTACGCCAGTCATTTTTATAGAAGAGCCTATTTTCACTCATACACTTTATGATGAAAGAATAGCTAAAGAAGTACAAAGAAAGAATGACACGTTAAAGGAAATATTCAATCGGTTAAAGAAGGAAAATGAAAAGAATATCATTTTTATCTCTTCCAAAAATATGTTGGGAGAAGATGGAGAAGCTACTATAGACGGTATTCATTTCACAGATTTAGGCATGATGAGATACGCTGATTTTGTTTGTCCAATCATTAAGAAAGCAATCAAATAAAATAGTGACGCTATCCACTCGGTATAGCGTCACTATATTCAGCCTATAGCGACACTATCTTGTTGACATAGCGTCACTATTTCCAATACTCTGGATAGATAGCTTTTTGTACATTATATCAATAAAAACAAATCTTCAAATACCAAAATGATAAAATATCATTTTGGTATTTGAATGATGCTATAATTGAATTTATTCAGGCGAACAGCCGGATATAGAAAAGAATCGCATAGATTAGCCATTAGTATTATTCAGAAATTAAAGAAATCCGTTCCTTATGGAGCATAATCATTATTATTTGATATCATGCATTGCATAGTGAATGTATTTCTAAATCTATTTATGCATTTTGTTTAATAAAGTAAGTTCATAAAAGCACTTCTAATAAATCAAGAAATCCTATTTTTATGAGTCAAAATAGCTTTCTTTAAAACGTACGTGCTGTTTCTTATAAACCAACCGTATGTTTCTTTAAAACGAACCGTACGTATCATTACAATCAACCGTGTATTTCCCACAAACAATACGGTAATTTATATGCAAATGCCCGTTCTTTTATTCGTAATTATGCATATAAATACCGTATTTCATTGTTTTCTCGCTCCACTTTCTTTCATTCACAAAAAGTGGGAAATAGTAGAATCAAAGAAAGAATGACAATATGTCGATCAATTTAATATAAAATAGTCACATTGATATTTATGTTCTCCAAAACCATTTGATTTTTGTGAAGAACATAGTTACTAAAACAGCTAAAGAAGTAAGGATTACTCCTTGAAGAAATCCCAACCAGGCATTTTGTTGAAAATAAGATAATAATGAAGCAATTCCAAGTATATTAGCCAAGGGCATAATCAACAAATCGCCAACCACATAAGCTATCATCGGGTTCTGACCGGACATCACCAAAAAACGAGTACTTTTGACACATCGGAAATAATCACAAACGATACTTAGAAATAAAAGAGCCAGAAAAGCCAACCCGGAAGTTACAAAGAAATAACTAAAAGTAGTTGGATCTTTTTTAATGCCATCCTGGAAAGGCTCAAAACACAAACCCAGAAGAAGTAAATATGCTCCTGCGTTAAACAACTTTTTCCATAATAGAGCTATTCCATCCACCTTATGTGGAAATACACACTTGCCAGTTAATAACAATAAAACAGTAACCACCAGATTAACAACCAAATTACGAGTGTATAGACCGTAAAGATTGCCAATGATGATGATAACGGATAATATCATTAGCATAATACTTATTTTACGATAAGGAGATGTAGCATAATCATCCGTCTCTTTTTGAAATGCTTTCATCCACTCCGCTAAATACTCACCGGCTATACTGCCGGGAATAACGATAAATAAGTATTTCAAATAGTCAAACCGATACATCCACGGCAAAGGAGTATAATTAAACACGCTCTGTGTCCACGAACTATCAACTGTACTTCCTAATATCATAGCCATCAACAATATCAGAATTCCTAAACGCATCCAACGATTATGCATTGTGAAAATGTAAAGGATAGAACCGAAAATAGCCATATTGGCTAACAGTAAAATTATGATGTTGCTGGAGAATAAGCTGAATGTTTTCCCATCTGCATAAGAAGTGGTAGCTAACATAATGGCAGCAACAATGTAAGCTCCCACTTTTATTGAAATATGTGCCCAATCCGGCATTTTTAAAGGAATACGCATGAACATGGGAAATAGAACAGCAAAACAGAGTATAGCCAATAACCATGCCCTCATATCTTGCGGAGAACTTAGCATATACGGATAAAAATGCTGGATGAAAATAGCAAAGAAGGTCAACTGAATCCCCCGTTTGACAGCTTCATAAACGAGTTTTAGTTTTGAATCACCTTTTTCAGCACGTTTCCTTATGGAAAAAGGAAACGCAGCTCCCATAGCGAACAGGAAAAAAGGAAACACAAGATCTACCCAAGTAACACCGGGCAACAGAGGATTAAACACATGATCCGGTGGAGGTGTTTGAGCATGGCTCATCCAACCGGGAAGAACATGCGTTACGATGGTAGCCGAAAGCACCATCGTAATAATTGCATATCCCCGTAAAGCATCTAAGGCTAAAGCTCTGTTGTTCATAAAGATCCTCCCTCACGCATTCCTTTTTCTACTTCTTTCCAAAGATTCTTTTGGATGATGTGTACTATATCAAACACCATTAGTCCATCCGATCGACGAAGGTTCATTTCTATTGTTTCGGACAATTTCCCCGGATTATCATAGAATTGATCCACCAAGATACCACCCATAAACTTGTTATCTTTAAGAATCTGACGCAAGTGCTGACAGGAACCTTCTACGCAGTACCATGTACCGGCCTGAGCTTGCGAGTCTGTCTCGTTCCAGATATTGCGGTTCGTTTTCTTGTATTCCTCTATCGTTATGTCTGTATAGTAATTTCCGGTTGCATACAAATCGATTAGTTCTGCGTATCCGTAATTTTTATATTCGGGAGTGGCCCAACTAAAGTCTTGAGCCGGATCATACTTTTTGCTAGCGAAATTAACTCCCACTTCGTAATAAGACGGATACCAAGCTCCGGTATATGTGCCAAAAGAAACTTTTGGATTGGCAGCCTTCACTTCCTTACGTGCCAATGCCATAAAATCAGTAATATTTTTCGTTCTCCATTCAATCCATTTATGGAAATACTTTCCCGGTTGTGTGATAAACTTTCCGTCCGTATTCTTCTTCCAAACAAAAATATCTTCGGGGAACTTAGACATTTTCTTACCTATATATGCTTCAAACTTTTCACGTGAAAGCGGCGAGAAGTCAGCTGTTATACCATCATAGCGTACGCGATCGAGCATCAGACCATCCAAATCAGGATATTTGGTCACTACTTCTTTCAATACATTTAGAATATGCGTACGATACTCCTCGTTCAAGGGATTAATCATAGCACCATATTTCTGTTTTTCTTCCGTAATCGGAATAATGCCTTTCTCGGGAGTATATACCATGGACGCCCAGTCCGAATGTCCGCTATACACCATTCCACGATCGAAATAATTGTGTCCGGCACAAAATACATTTAATGAAGCATGAACCTCAATCCCCAATTCATGCCCTTTTTTAATGAAGTATTGCAAATAATCAAAATTCCCGGCCTTTGCGCCTTTCCACTCTTTCATTTGTGGGGCAAACTGACTTTGATAAAGTACTTCTCCTGTAATGGGTCGGATGTCCACTATTGCATGGGTAAAACCTACTGATTTGATTTTCTCCAAATAAAAGTCAATTGAGTCTTTATGGCTGAAACGTTCGAAATTAGCTTCGGCATCGAACCACATCAGTGCAGGTTTCTTTTTGATTACGATCCGGAAAGGAGAAGCAGGAATCCCTGCATTATTGCATAATTCGCCCAACATATAATTCCGGAAACAATAGCGTACCTCTATCGGATCATTGATCGAATCATTCCAGACCTTTACGGTAGAAGAGCCATTGATAATTTCCGCTTTGGCTGGCCGGAATATGCCATCTGTCCCCACTATTTCAAACCCTTTCACGTTTTGATTTTCCGGGATCAATCCTTCTTCACCATGTTCAAAGTCTATTTCTACTACATTCCCTTTTACTCGGTGGGATTTGTATATAGGACCGGAATATTGAATACCTTTACGATGATACGTTTTTGCCAATGCCCAATAAGCCAGTCGTTCACCGACCTTTATCTTATAGGGCGAATGAATAAAGTTTTCACTCCCGGCATCACCTGTGGTCACCATTCCAACATTTGGAACAGCTGACATCAACTCCAACTGACACTGGCGGAACCAAGCCCAATCCAGTTTATCATTGCCTTCCGATTTCCATGGTGCAATCTGTACGTAATAAAATGGCATTTGGGGATTGTTGAAGAATGTTCTCCATTGAGAAACCATTGCAGGAAATAATCTCTTATATAATCCGGGATCGGGTGTGTTTGCTTCACCTTGATACCAAATCACTCCTTTAACAGGAAATCCTTTCCATGGATTCACCATTGCATTCCACAATAATGTAGGAGTCCCTGCCGTCCACCCGAACTCTCTCTGTATTACATCAGGCAATGCTATTTCCGGAAAGCCCGATAAAGTCTCTTTATTCATCCAAGCCTCTATTTTTGACATGCTCCAGGAACAATGTATCAGACCGACAGGAACATCCAAAGATTGCTGTAACTGATTGCCAAAGAAATAGGCAGTTGCACTGAAATCAGCAACATCTTCCGGAGAGGCTTCTTTCCATTCTCCGTCCACCCCAGCTTCCTGTGGAATGGTACTCCAGGCATTTTTTACAGTATAGAGACGCAGTGGACGTTTGGGATTAGCAGATACAATGTATGGCTGGGAACCAAACACAGGCTGTCCACGGAATCCTTTCACAGGCATTTCCATATTCGACTGTCCGGAACAGAACCAGACTTCTCCTATTAAAATATTCTGCAATGTGAGGTCCTCTCCATCCGAGAACGTAATACTATACGGACCTCCAGCTACCGGTGTTTGGAGAGAAAGTTTCCATTCACCTTTTGCATCAACGTTCGTTTGGATTTTTTTATTATTCCATGAAGCGGTAGCCTGTACACGTTTTCCCGAAGTTGCTGTTCCGGAAAAAGTAACTTCCGATTGTTGCTGTAACACCATATTATCCCCCCAAATGGAAGTAAGGGTTACTTTCGCTTCTGCCTTGAGGAGAAACGACAAGCATATCAATAATATAAAATATTTGGCTTTCAACATATGATCCTTATTTGTTTTCTATAACTTTAGTATACACGTTGCCGAAGCGATCTGTCACTTTCACTTCCATTTTAGCATTCTTATTGCGGGGAGTAGCATGAAAAAGATGTTCGGTAAGAACCGGGGAAATCCATTCATATTTCACTTTTTCTTTGTCAGAACAGATTGCTTTTGCTGCAGGATCATATCCTTTGTAGCGTTGCATTTCTCCCATTCGTTTTCCGTTTTCATACCATTCCACTTTCCACTGTTCATCCCAGTTCCATACATTAGCAATTATATCGGAAGGGTGCTCGTCAGATGAACCGGCTGGATATACATGTAACTGATGCTCTTTCGGGTAACCTGCACTTTTATAGATCCATTTCACTTGATTCCCGTCTACTTCATACACTCCGTACCCCCTCGGAGTACCATCCACATTGATGTCCGCACGCCACCAGGTACCGCATACAGCAGCCGTGTTATGCTCCATTAATGAGTCATTAAAACATACGTTTACATTAAAATGTGTATGTCCGGAAATGATGTGGGCATTATAACCTTCCAATAATTTATATAGTGCAGCTGTATTGACCGTTTCATCTTGATCTAGCGTGTTATATCTTAGCTTCTTCTGAAGACTGGAAGGAATGTGCATCACTACAAAGACAAGTTTGTCTTTGGGCACATAAGAGAGGTCTTTCTCCAGCCATTGGAAAGTACGTTCATCAATGTAACCTATATATTGATAATCACGGTTGACATAAAAGCAATTGTCAAGCACGATATAATGAGCATTACCTTTATTTAATGAATAGTAGATAGGACCGAAATAACTTTCGAAAGTGCGATAAGAATATTCAAAAGTACGCCCTCCATACGTCATGTCGTGATTACCAATTGCCCGATAGATGGGAATCTCTAATGATGATACCGTATCTATATAGGAAGGATATAAAGAAGGAGTATCTCCTACGATATCCCCACAATCTATGCCGAATACTTCTTTTTTGCCCATATACGGACGAATATATTCTTTCATATCTTGCAGATATTTAGCATAAGCCTTTACGTCATCTTCGGAAGTAACCTGCGCATCTGCCTGCACCAAAAACAAATGATTGATCTCATTTTGCGGATTTCTTACCAATTCGAAGTCGTAAATATCTTGCTTGGCCGGATTCAGCTTCTGATAGAATAAAGGTATTGTTTGTTCTGTTTTCGGTAAATATCCGGAAGGAGTGGATAAATAAATGAAACGAACATCCCTATTAGGGGGGAGAGTATATTGGCCTTGCTGGTCAGTCAAAACACAGTCTATTCCGTCGGTCACTACTACCCCCGGGACTCCTGTCCCATTACAGGTTACTTTCCCGCGAATAGGGTTAGAAGGAATCTGGGCTTGTAAATTCAAGCCCAGACCTATTAATAAAAAGAATTGTAATAAATATATTTTCATAATTAGTTGGTTAGTTCAAACCTCATTCTTCGATAGATTCCAGATATTTATCAAAGCCTGTTTTAAAAGCGTTCCAATAGTCGTATTTCTTAACGTGGCAAAGGTCGAAGGCAAAGAAGCCGTCACTATTACTGATACAAGCATCAATAGTATCCGGAATTTTTGCAGATTGTCCTCCGTCAGTCCATCCGGTACTGTTACCGATATCTGGTCCGCCTGCAAAAGGTACATCTCCTTGTAACAGTTCACGTCCATTCTTACAAAAACCTTCCATGGTCCATTCGCCACTTCCATATATATTGTTCACGGAAGCATAAGCACCCAAAAAGATATAGTCCAAATGGTCCGCATATCCATAATTCTTATAATCGGAAGTAGCCCATTTCGGATAATAAGCGGAGGTGTTGTATTTAGGGCTGGCCCAGTTCACGCCTGATGTATAGTATGTTGAATACCAGGCACCAACATAAACTCCAAACTTGATATTGTTATTGACAGATTTAACTTTCTCGCGTGCCTTTACTATGAAATCATGAATAACTTTCGCTCTGAATTCCAACCACTTCTTAAAATAAACAGGCTGGTCAGAAGGTATTTCATCCGTACCGGGTGCCATAATATCTGCCGGGAAGTTTGCTACAGTTTCACCGATGTATTCTTCGAACTTCTGTTTGGAAATATCTGAAAAATCGCTTTCTAAGCCATAGTCATCATAACGACAACGATCCAATATGATGCCATCCAAATCATATTTAGCCAAGTCGGCCAACAACTGTAAAACAAAGTTTTGTACATCATCATTAGCGGGATTGAAAAATTTCGCTCCATAATCGGTTTCATCGTCCAACAAATCCATCGTATTGGTTAGCCCGTCAGCTAGATTAGCTACACTAGCCCATCCTTTTTTTGATTCATCACGGAACAAGACTCCATCATGTCCTAAATTATACGGACATAAATAGCCTCCTACAAATGTATTGATAGAAGCATTCACTTTTAATCCTTGTATACGAGCCTCCTCAATAAATGCCTGTAAATAATCCCAAGTTTCCGTCCTTTCATAATAACTATATCCGGAATTACCCCATACATCCATACGTTTCACCTGATCTACAACATTAGTATTGAATAATACATCTCCTGTAGTGGGACGTACATCGACAATAATATCAGTGAATCCTGCCGCTTTTATCTTTTCCATATCTTTGGCTATGTTTTCCTTACTATTGGCATAGTCAGGAAAATTAGCAGCCGCATCAATCCAAATATATCGTGGCTTAGCTTCTGCAACATCCGGCTCGTCCGGCTTTTCTGTCGAATTATCGTTCCACGGCCATCCGGGAATTCCATCAGAATCATCACTACAGGAGGTTATTGTAACTGCTCCCAAGAAAGTCAGTATTAGTATTTTTAGAAATTTTCTCATATCATACTTGTTTTATTAGGTATATACTGCCTGATATATCCGCAGTACATTTTTATTTAAGAGTGACTACTGATGCTACGGATCTTTCGTCTCCGCTGGAGTCACTTGTCTTGATCGTCTCTTGCCCATTGACTAACATGCAACTGGAACCACCGCCATCCAAATTGATAGCATCCGTACATCCCAGTGTTTTCATGATATTGGCTACATTTTCGGTGGTCATACCGGCAACTCCCGTTGTCATTCCATCTCCTTCACACACAAAAAGAATCATTTTCTTATCATTGGTGATACCAATAGCCGAACGAGGTCTGTTCGCCGTGGCGCCAATATCTGATAAGATTTCTTCTTCGTATGTATTCTTTATGTTTCCATCCAACAGAAGTACGGGGCCACCGCCTATTCCTGTTTTAGCATTTAAGACAGTTCCTGTAGACGGAAAATTTTCGTCAGGAGTTGTTTCTGATTTTACCGGTGAGGGCTCTGAATACCAATAAGTAACATTGGATAGTGTTGTGTAAGTCCACATTGATTTGAATGAGCCATCATTCATTTCACAGAATGCAGCTAATACAGGATACCAGAATGGACCGTTAGTCCAATCTTCTGCTGTTACATCATTGTTCTTACACACCATTTCACCGTTACGCCATATTAGGCTTAATGACCCCTCATAGAAGAAACCTCCATTGATTACAATTGTGGAGTTGTTCTCTTCATAAAATTCTTTTGGCTTTTTCAATCCAGTCTTTTCTCCTAATACACCAAATGCTGCCTTACTCATATCACCTACCGCAATATAAGCTATCGCTTTTTTGCCTTCCAGTGTTTCTGGTGATTTATATACGTTGATATGTTCAGGCAAGGTTCCATAAGTGCTTTTCACATTGGTCCAGCCTAAATTTACAATATCAGGATTGGCTTCAACAGGTTCAGTTGGAGTCTCCGGCTCCGCCCATGGCCAATCCGGGATATCAGTGTTATCATCACCACATGCTATGAAAAAAGGCAGTAATGATAATAACCATAACATTTTTTTCTTTGTTGACATATAGCTACTCCTTTAAATGATTTACAGATTTCTTTATCCCATATATGATGAATGGGTATTTTCTCATCATATATGAGATAAAGAGATCAATTAATTATTTGTCGATACAATCAAACTCATATCCTCCGATAACCTTACAGTTGTTATCCACGTAGTAAGCACGGAGCTTATATCCATCTGTTGTCGGAGCAAGCAATACATCACCTGTTGCAGCTACACCATCGGATGAATTGTATGAGGAAAGTGAAGGATTGAATGACAGAGCATCTGAAGTAGATATTGTACCAGTGAATGATCCGTCTGACGTTACATCATACATATATAAGCATGGAGTTCCACCCCATTGCGGGAAATGAGCTGTACATACCAATACAAGATATTGTGCATTATTAAAGCTTCTTGTATCCAGACAGTTGTTATTCATTGCCCAAGAATTACCATTGTCGGAGTCTTCCAGAGATTTACTTGCATTATTATTTGTTCCATTCACCCAATAAAGAATGTTAGAATCATAGTATGACAAAAAATAATCACTTTGAGCAGTAGTTCCTTTAGTCACAACTTTAGTGTTTGATGCGGGAGCTCCCCAATTACCTACACCATTCACTGTTACTACTTGAGGACTTCCCAATACACCGTCTGTTATAATCCAACGAACAAACTTATTGGAACCTGAACTGGCTGTTCCGTCACAAGTAGCAATAATAGAGGCATTAGTATTAATATCTCCTTGAACAGACACTTTCGTACCCATATCTAACCCTGTATTATTAGTATAAGTAGTCAATAAAGTTGGAGCAGTCGTAACAGAAGAAGTCTTATAGATTGAGAAAGACTTGCCATTAGTAGCCTTCGTTGCTAATAATATATTTCCCCTACTATCACTTGTCATACATCCTAAAGATGCAACACTCACACTACCCAAAGTTACATTACCAATCTTATTTCCCGTAGATGCATTGTAATATGCAGGAGTTGTGGTACCATCACCCAAGCAAACTACCAGATTATTTCCGGAAACAGCTAAAGAAGGTGCATTTGCTCCAGTCCAAGGTAAGCCGATAACTCCCATATCCAATTTAAATAATTCTGTCTCACTACCTTTTCTATATCCGTAAGGAATCTTATCCGGTACTGCTTTTTGAATAGTATAAGTTTGCTTTGTCACTCCATCGTGAGCAATCACTGTAAGCTCAACAGGTGAATTAAAATTAAGAGGCTCTGTTTTAGGATCCGGTGACATGGTCGCATGAGCCGACAGTGAATAATCTGCCAAGCAAGAAGATAAATCTTCCGCAGAGATTAAAGATACAGTTTTGTGGTCTTCATCAATAATACCTGTAATGTCTTCAGACGGTATTGAGAAACTTAATAACTGACACTTAGTAGACTTAACTCTTTCGCCTGTGATGCAGATTTGTTTCTTATATCCTTGAGCGTCTGTATAAGTGAAATAATTCTCTTTAGTCAGATCGAGAATTGAAAGAACCGGTTCAATAGTACAGTTTGGTGCCAACTTTGCCTGAATCCTCATCGCTTTCATATATTCTGAAGTTTCATTATCACTATTTTCCGGATAATACCATGGCATAGGAATTACATACTTATCTACAGAAGCATCTGCAATAGTATATACCACAGCCTCTTTATCCACGTATGGCCCAGAAGTAAAGAGTGCAGTCAAGCTCGTGATTCCCTGTCTGTCCGCAGTAGGAAGCACATATTCCGGATCCTGGCAAGAACTCGTGAGAGCCAAAATCCCTAATAATAGATATAATATATTCTTTTTCATAATGTTTTCATTTTAGATTTATTGCCATTCTGCATATTGAGTTACCGCACCGTTATTGTCCAACTCTGCCTGTGGCATTGGGAAACGATACATCTTAGTCGGGAAATTACGATCTTTATCATCACATTCTGTATAAATGTAAGTGAAAGACCCATTTGCATTTTTCTCTATTTTCATTCCATGAAGACGAATACCGGTAAATGCTGTCGCAGATAATTTCCAACGACGCATGTCCCAATAATAATGTCCTTCATAAGCAAGTTCTACTTTGCGTTCCTGACGGATGGCTTTCATTAAATCATCCCCACTTTTGTCTGTGTAAGACAATCCCACTCTGTTACGAATATCTTTTATGTCTTTATTTGCCTTATCCGTATAGCCATTCAGATGATAACATGCTTCTGCATGATTCAGTAATACCTCTGCGTAACGAATTTCTGTCCATGGCTGTGTACTGGCTTGTATGGAAGTAAAATTATGAGCTTCATCTACCAGTTTACGTAAATAATACCCGGTAGTAGAACGTCCTTCCGGTTTGGCATCTGTTTTCCATGCAGCCCAACCATCAGTACCGTTTACGAAAGATTCTATCGGTCTGCCTTTCCATGTTGCTCCATTATAAAGAATGGTAGCTTTAAAGCGTGGTTCTAGTTTATCATAAGGAGGAGTCGTTGTAGTACCTTCAGCAGTATGCCATGCACTCCAATCGGGGAAGCCACTACCATCTGCATATTCATACGATTCAACCATTTCTTGTGTCGGGGTACCGAATCCTCCGGTCATGGAATTGCCGTCGAGCGCTTTATCACCTCCAGGAACCATATATCCATCAAAGTCATGAGTCACAGTGGAACTCTTATCATAACAATATTGTAGAATGGCTTCTTTGCTTCCTGCTTTAAAGGCATTTGAATAGTCTTCTTTTGCTTCTAATTCATAACCCATTCCCATCACCTTTTCAGCTGCAATACGAGCGTCATCCCATCTTTCCGCATACAACATAGCTCTCGATAACATTGCATAAGCAGCTCCGCTAGTTAAACGTCCGTTAGGAGTTTTATCAACAGGCAAATGTTCACCGGCATATTTTAGATCATTATATACAAAATTCCATCCGTCGGCTTCCGAACTAACTGGCATATCCTTTTTTATATTATCCAGATTCTCATCGTATATAATCACTTCTTTATAACGCTTTAATAAATCTGTATAGAGATACCCTCTGAAGAAACGCATTTCAGCTTCCAAGCGTTCTTCATCAGCCTGACCAAATGAAGCATATTTCTTTAATTTGTTGATACCTTCATTGACACGGCGCACATATTCGTACATCGTCCCCCAGTTGCCAAGGTAAGTACTAACATAATTCACTGTGAGAACAGAACCTCCATAAGCAATTTCACTAGGTATCTGACATTTAGCCATATAGTTGTAGGAACCATATTTAAGCTGATCTGTCAGAGCTTCTGTCATTCCTGCCAAACATTGTCCATCCCTGTAGACTCCTAAATAATCTATATAGCGATAGAAATCGTTGACTGCCTGTTCTGCATAGTCGAGTTTACTCCATACAAGTTTATCTGATGCTCTGTCTGTTGGAGTCATGTCCAGATAATCACTACATGAGCCAAGCCCTAAAGAGGCTCCCAACAATATGATACTTAATACTTTTGTTTTCATAATAGAACTTTTAAAGGTTTAGAAAGTCAAAGTTATACCGCCCATAATGGTGCGTTGTTGAGGATAGTATCCGTTATTTACTCCCGGAGATTCAGGATCGATTCCATCAGGAAGACCGGAAATCGTGAATAAATTAGAACCTTCTACATAAATTCTAAGATTCTGAATACCGACAGGACTCATCCATCTCTTGGGGAATGTGTAACCCAATTGTGCGGATTTGAGACGAAGGTATCTACCGTTACGCAACCAGAAAGTGGAAGCTAATCCATTATCTCCTCCGTGTCCTTGATTACCCAGTGTAAGTCGTGGGAATGTTCCATTCGGATTTTCTACTGTATATGCATTCTGAACCAGATATAGTGGTGAGTTGGCTCCTTCTTTAAATGCCTGTGTCCAGACTGTATTATCGTCATATCCATTGTAATAAGTTCCTGTCAACGATACATCAAACAGTGCACCTCCAGTAAATTGTGCACTTAAATCGAATCCATTCCAAGCACAATTCAGGTTCAAACCGTAAGTTAATTCGGGACGATTGCCACGTCCAACACGTGTTCTGTCATCTTCGTCTATTTTACCATCACCATTTAAATCTCTGTATTTGATATCACCGACATTAGGACGAGTGCCATACCAGGCTGAATTGTTTATTTCTTCTTCTGAACGGAATAAGCCATCTGCAACCCACACAACAGAAGCATCGACACTACGTCCTGTGCGTTTTCTCCACTCTACTGTGTTCGGACTATCCGGATAACGGAGATAACGGTTTCTTGCAAATGTCAGATTGAAGCTTGCGCCATAGGAGAATGGCTTACCTGCCAAGTTTAATTTATTACGATGACTCACCGTTACTTCAACGCCTTTGCTATCCACCTTATTATAGTTGGCATAAGTATAATAATATCCTCCCATAGATGGCGGGTAATCGCCTCCCATTGCTGTCAAAATATCATAGGTATAATTATAGAATGCGTCAAACTCCATTCCCAACAGACCATTCCACATCGTAAAGTCAAATCCTGCATTGTAAGTTAAGGTGTTCTCCCAAGTTAGAGTAGGATTGGCAATTACAGAGGCGCGTAATGCTTGCATTACTTTTCCATTCAGAATTGTCTGGTATGCATTTTTGTTACCATCCATCAAATTGTAAGTACTAAGGAAAGCATACGGACTCACTGCATCGTTTCCTAATAAACCGACAGATGCACGTATCTTCATATCATCCAGAAATGTCAGACTAGACATAAAATCTTCTTTAGATATTCTCCACGCTACTGACGCTGACGGGAAGAATGCCCAACGTTTCCCACTAACATTGCCGGCAAATTTGTAAGAACCATCATATCGACCTGTAAACTCTGCCAAATACTTATTGTCATAGTCATATTTCAAACGAAAAACATAACCAATACTACGGTTTGCATCACTGTATCCCGAGATTGGAGAGTCTGCAGGTTGTCCAAAGCTCAATTCCGGTAGTTCAGAGAAACTCATGTTTTTATTATAGCCGGAGAAACTGTTTTCTTTATAATCCCGGATTTCTGCCAATACCATTGCTTCTACATTATGTTTTCCGAAGGAGCTTGCATAGTTTATACTTCCTTGGCCTACCATTTGATGAGAACTATACTGTCCTTCACCTAAATTTATTCCATTTGCTGTGCCGCGAGGATCGTCTGCTTTAGACCAAGTCCAATCTGCTGTCGAAGTCGGCATTTTATGTATATATGTGGAGTAAGGCGTATTCAAATTCTTATTATGAGAAGTTGTATAGTCATAAGCTCCGGTTACTTTTACACTCAAACCTTTAACCCAAGGCACATTGTATTGCAATGAGATGTTGGTCTGCAAATCAAAGCTATTGGTATGCTTGTATCCGGATTCATAAATAGCAGCCAACGGACTGTTGGGCAGACTTGTGTTATTCTGTGTAGTAGCAGTATAAAGTCCGTCATATGTTTCCGGCAAATAGGGATGCATCATTATAGTCTGATGAGCTACTGACAACCAACCTTGTTCACCCAATTCGGAATTAGAATCCGTACCGCCTGAAGCATATCCCGGAGTTTCACGTTTACCGACATTTCCTGCAATACCTAAACTTAACTGGAAGTTCTTAGCCAGTTGAGTCTCAAGATTAGTTCTTAAATTGTATCTCTTGTAAGAGAAATTGTCAATGTTACCTTTTTGACCTAAATAACCCACAGAAGCAAAGTAACGCATCTTATCACTACCTCCCTGTATTGTTACATTGTGTTTCTGATTAATACCGGTTCCGAATACTTTATCAATATAGTTAACATTATCCCATCCGTCAGTAGGATCACCATTCAACATAGCTTCCACATTCGCCTTTGTAAAAACGGGATTATATTGACTAATGTTTGAAATGCTTCCATTAGCCATTTTATCCATCATGTCAGCCATATTATAATAATATGCAAATTGAGGTCCATTCATAAACTGCGGAAAGTTTGCATTCATAGATGCTCCTATTGAACCATTATAAGTGATTTTGGATTTTCCTTCCTGACCTTTTTTTGTAGTTATAATAATAACACCACCGGCTCCTTTTAATCCATAAACAGCTGCAGAAGCTCCATCTTTCAAAACAGATACACTTTCGATATCATTAGGGTCAATATCATTAATAGAACGAGGCATTCCGTCTACTATATAAGTAACATTATAAATAGAACCACGAACTCGTAATGTAGCCTGATCGTCTCCGGGTTCACCAGATACTTGAACAGATGAAATACCTGGCAAACGTCCACCTAAAAGACTCGACACATTGGTTGCCGGTGCTTTCAGCAGTTCGTCGCCTTTCACCGCAGATACGGCCCCGGTTAAAGATTGCTTCTTGGCAGTACCATATCCTACCACAATCACTTCATCCAAAGCTGCCACATCATCTTTCATAACCACATTAATGGTCGTCTGACCTGCTACCTTTATTTCCTGATCTGACATTCCAACATATGAGAATGATAAAATGTCTTTTGCGGTGGCCTGAATGCTATATTTTCCATTTACATCTGTAATAGTGCCATTAGTAGTTCCTTTTACGACAACACTTACTCCTGGTAGCGGTTCTCCTATACCATCAGTAACAGTTCCTTTCACTAAACTCTGTGCATGACTACTGATAGCACATGCAAATAGCGCGCAGATTGAAAACATAAATATTTTCAATATACGAGAGTTCTTCTTGATTTTTGAGTTAAACTCTGTCATAGAATTAATTTTTAGATTATTAATATAGATTGGTTAACATATCCGTTATTGTTTATAGCTGTTCCAATACTTTCCAGCATTGATATAACCCTCTTGGTACATGGAAACATCCTTTCCATTTTCCTCCTTTCAATGGTAGTAGCACTTCACCTCTCCGGTTTAAGTATCCATACCATTCGGGATGCTCTTTATCTTTAAAATGGGTCCATGTATAATCGTGTACTTTTTCAAACCATTCCAGACATTGGTTATCTCCGGTCAATTGATAACTCTTCAGAAGAGATATGAGTGTTTCAATATGCACCCACCAGAGTTTCTGGTCCCATTCCAGTTGTTGGGGAGGACAACCGTTACGATCCATAAAATAGTAGATACCTCCATATTCTTTATCCCAACCATATTCAAGCATTGTAAGAGTGATATTCTTAGCCTTTTCGATTAATTCCGGACGGTTTAGGCGTTTCCCTAAATCCATTATAAACCACATGGCTTCAATCGCATGGCCAGGGGTAATCTGCCGTCCTTCAAAGCAATCTATCAGATTACCATTCACATCTACATTCTCAACAATGATACCACCAAGTTCGGGACGATAGAAGACAGACATAACTTCATGAATACAAGTATCCATCGCTTGTTCCAAATAGTCCTTGCCTAAAATATGCTCAATTTCCATAGCAAGATTGCATAGTATCATCGGCAGGGCAAAGTTTTTCAGATTACGGGTATCTGGATGAAGCTTGTTCCATTTACCTTTCGGGTTATCTACTTTGGAAAGGATAATGTCGAAGGTTTTCTTGGCTATGTCAGCATATTCCTGATTACCGGTTGCAAGGCTTAATTGCCCGAAAGCCATGGCAGCGAATGTATACGAAAAGATATTGTATGGTTCTACCAATGGTCTACCCGAACGGTCAAGTGAAAAGTACCAGTTATAGTCTCCATCATGTCCGTATCTTTTTAAAAATTCACCACCTTGAACGGCACAATCAAGCCATTCCTTACGTTTTTCCACTTTATTGTAAAGCATAGAGAACATCCACACTTCGCGGCCTTGCAGCCAGATAAATTTATCTGTATCGAAAACTTTTCCTTCACGATCCAGACAGGTGAAGTAGCCACCATATTCATGGTCTTGTGAGTTCTCAAGCCAGAAAGGAAGAACATTATCCAAGAGTTCATCCTTGTATTGATTTGCCAGTTTCTTAAAATCCATACATCTTTTATTATTAAGTTATTAAGGTCTTTTTGTTTTACTATTCCGAACGGGTCCAATATCTTTCAATCTCCTCCAGCGACTTCCCAGTGGTCTCCGGCACGAGTTTCCAGACAATCAGCATATACGGTACGCACATAACGGCAAACAGGAAGAATGTTCCGGCGGGGGTAAGGTTCTGGAGCATCCAGGGGGTCAACTGTCCGATCAGGTACGTTCCGATCCACAGAGCGAATCCTGCTATCGACATGGCCAGTCCGCGAACCTTGGTGGGATACATCTCCGAGAGGAGCACGAACACCACGGCACAGATAGACACGGCACAGCAGAATACATAGAACAGGAAGAAAATGAGCAGGAAGAGGCTGGATACTCCCAGGGAATCTCCGAAGAGGAAGTACAGGCCGATGAGAATCAGAGAAACAACCATACCCGAAACTCCATAATAAACCAGCTTCTTGCGGCCCACCTTATCGATGATGACAAGAGCCAGAACCGTGGTCAAAGTATTGACTAGTCCTACCAGAACTTGGTAAAAAAGAGAATCGCCACCTGAAAGTCCTGCATTTTCAAAAATAGAAGGGCCGTAATAGAGCACTGCATTCACTCCCATAAATTGCCCTAAAATGGCAATACAAACACCGATAATAACAGCTTTGAAGATTCCAGGCTTCATTAATAACGACCATTCCGATCTCGTTTCAGAGGTCAGTACAGATTTCGTTTCTTTTAATTGACTTTTCGCTTCTGTAATTGAATTATATATTTTTTCTAATATATTTACAGCCTTCAATTCCTTTCCACGCACGATTAACCAGCGAGGACTTTCCGGAATAAAGAATATGATTATGAAGAATAAGATTGCTGGCAATGTTTCCATACCCAACATACCTCTCCATACTTCAGTTATAAATACTTTATTCAACCAATCCACACTCAATTGCGTACCACTCTCCGCCCATGCCAATAATTGATAGTTAACTAAATAAGCTCCTAAGAAACCGACTGTTACAGCCAACTGATACAATGACACTAGGCGTCCTCTATACTGTGCCACGGCTACTTCAGATATATAAAGAGGAGAAACAATGGAAACAACCCCTATCCCTACTCCACCTATTATCCGATAGATCACCAATTGAGTAAAATCGGCAGATAGTGCACACCCCAAAGCTGATGTAGAGAACAATACGGCTGAAATAACCATCGTAAGTTTTCTTCCTAACTTATCGCTTAAGATTCCAGCAAAAAGAACACCTACGATAGAGCCTACTAAAGCACATCCTACATACCATCCCTGTTGCAGTGCATGTAATTCACAAACCAGCTTTTTGCAAATATGGCAGTATCTTCATCATAAACACTTGTCGTCCAATTCATCGCCATGTTAGTAGAAATCCATGATTCACCGCTTAATAATTCACCTATTTCAGCAATAAAACAATTGTATATGTAATCATTATACCCATTCGATACCCCTATTGAAATTTTTAAATTTTCATAATCCTTTTTTGAATGATTAACAACCTTAACCTTCATCCTGGTCACACCATTTACTCGCTGCAGAGTCATGGGGGTTATTTCTATCTCATCATAAGATTTCATCTGATACATTTCCAAACTGCGATTTACTAATTTCTCTCCATCCCAATCTACCCAATCACAAAGATATTTCCAATCATTTTCAAAATTGTCATCCGATGCCTTCACAGGCTGTGAGAGCATAAGTGCAGAAATAACCGATAAAATCAGGATTATTGATAGTTGTTTCTTTTTTTTAATACTCATGGCACACCTCTTTACTACGTTATTTGAATCCATTTACAATTTTTTTGCACTCATTCTTTATGATATTATATACATTAGTTTTAATTTTTGTCAATTTGCCGACTGTATATATTTCACCACTAATATTCTCCTGAGTAGCATATTCCATACTAATAAGCATAACATAAACCACCAATATATTTTTTCCTAATTTTTAACGCAAGAAGAGGCGCCACTCTTGCGAGTAACGCCTCAGTTGATTTTATGTAAAATAGTTTTATTAGTGGGTTAGTTTTTTTCAAGTGTAATATCCTTCACCACAAGATGCATATTGGCAGGAAGACTGGAAAGCTGAAGATTAAATCCTGCCACTGTGATAATGTCAGCGGGGTTCGTTTTTGCAATTACTAATTCGCATGTCTGCCCTGTAAACGGTGAAGAAAGCCAAAAATTATTTATCATTGTATCATCTTCACCCTCCCAGTTTATATCAATGCCCTGACTATATCCATTCAATTCTCCTATCGGTGCATAAGCAATTTTCCCATATATTGGTGTCCCTTCTGCGTTTGCATAATCGGTAATCACATTGCCTTCTTTATCCCGCACTTCCCATGTCACCTCTAATGCATCATAGGAAGCCATATTAATATTATTATTTTCAAGATATGCAGAGAAATCTACAAAGTTCAAAGCTTCACCCGGTATAAACTCAATACCTAACGCAGATTTGCCTGCCTCTACAACAGTGCCACCAGAAGAAACTGAAGTTGTCTTTGCCGTAATATTATCACTTGCCAAACCAAATTTATGAGTTTTGACCTCAATAACTTTGTCTGGATCTCTAACTTTCATCTGAATAGAACCTGTTACGCCACTTCCATCTGTTGCTTCTGCAGTTATTGTTACAGTACCCTCTACACCCTTTTTAGCTGTCACAACTCCCTGAAAATTTACTGTTGCTATATCCTCGTTATCGGATGTCCATTTAACAATCTGGCGAGATGCATCAGCAGGAGTAACTACAGCCGACAAAGTTCTAGATTTACCAGCCTCAAGTTCTGTTTTATAAGATTCTACATCAATTCCCGTAACAAGTTTGTCACATTTAACTTTAACAAAATCAATATTGTGAATTGTCACTTCAACATCGGAAGCCTGTGGACATATTGCGATAGCAGTCAATGTTTCAGGATTTGCTCCTTTCCACATCAGTGTCTGCATTGGAATATAAACAACACGTGTTTCGTATTCCGCTTTCGCTTTATTCCCAGCAGAAAATGGCGAAGCATCCTCCCATATCGAATCCGTTGGTGTATGAATCCAAGCTCCTTCATATGTCTCTGATGTAGGTCTCCCTGGAAAATCAGCAGTACGAAGTTCTTCATTTCCATTATACGTTCTAAAATTCAACTCATTTTGAGATGTTACAACTATGCGAATATAATCATATTCTGAGACATCCTTCGTACCATTATCATATCCGGAAAATCCTTCTCCTCGAGTATCCGATACATCAATGATTTGATCTTCATTTGTTACCGGATTAATATAAAATGATACCCCTGAGTTATAATCTCTTGATGATGTAAACGCTACTGAGCCATCAGCAAAAAACCTTGTTTTTTTTGTGATTTGTTCTCCATCACTTCGTTTATATGCAGATGTGAATGTTGTTTCATTTAATTCTGATATCGTAATCGGATATGTTTTAGATTCGTCAATATCAACTTTCCTATCATCTACATAAATGCTATTTACCGGTGTTGCTGTTGGCGTCGCTGTTGGTTCGACCGTTGGTGCTGCTGTTGGTTCGACCGTTGGTGTTGCTGTCGGTTCAACCGTTGGTGTTGCTGTCGGTTCGACCGTTGGTGTTGCTGTCGGTTCAACCGTTGGTGTTGCTGTCGGTTCGACCGTTGGTTTTGACGTTGGTGTTTGTGTTGGCGTTGCTGTCGGTTCAACCGTTGGTGTTTCTGTCGGTCTTTGCGTTGGCAAAGTCGTTTGAGGCACTTCTTTTGTCGGCATTACTTGCTGCGTATTATTTGGCGTAATTTGTGGTGTAACAGTTGGTGCTTTTGTCTGCTGCTTTTCCTGTTTTTTCTGAAAAACCATTACCGTGGCTATGTACTTTTTCCTGCCAACCTTCGCCTGCACTTTTGCCTTTCCGGTCTTTTTGGCTTTGACCATAACACTATTTTTTTTCTTTTTACTAAGAGATACATTTTTCTTTCCGGATATCACAGTCCATTTTGTTTTCTTTTTATTATTTTTGAGCTTGATTTTAACAGTATTGCCCACATATACATTAACCAATTTCTTTTCAAGTTTAACCTTTTTCTTAGCTGCGCTACTCTCCCATTCACCAGAAGAAAAAACACTGCAAATTGTTAAACAAACGGCAAGATAAACTGCAAACATCCTCTTTAATTTCTTATCCATATTCATTCCTCCATTTTTACTCATTTTGCTGCTTTTGAATATAAGCAATAACATCGCCAACTTTTTTTAAATTTTTAATTGCTCTGTCAGAAATTTCAATATCAAATTCATCCTCAACAAGGCAAACAAGGTTCACCAAATCAAGAGAATCAATTTCCAAATTAGCAATTAATACGGTAGATTCCGTTATGGCAATCGCTTCATTTCCCGTATATTCACAAATTATTTTTGTTAGTCTTTCTAACATTCTATTTTCCTCCTTTCGCTGCGTTTGATTTTTTTCGTTGTTGTTTTAGGAAACTCCATGTCCCTTACAATAACTCTGCCAATGTTTCTAATTTGTGGCAACTTTTGATTCAGAATTTGAATATCGTTATATATTTTTTCTTTTCCATCAGTAACATCTTCATCGAGATATACTTCTGCAATAATGATATTATCTTTTCCATACACAATGCATTCTTTCACATAAGTAATCCCATAAATTTCTTGCTCAATCGATTCAGCCGGTATATTCTCGCCATTACTAAGAATAATTAAATTTTTAATTCTCCCAGTAATATATAACACTCCATTTTCGTCAATTTCCCCAATATCACCGGTTTTAAACCATTCACCAATAAATGCCTTTTTATTTTCTTCTTCGTTATGATAATAACCAAGCATAACATTTTCACCCTTAACTAACACTTCACCATCCTCAGCAATTCTGACATCGTTACAACATAGCGGCACACCCACACTTCCTATGATATTCCATTCATTCCGGTTTACTGCAACAATAGGCCCACATTCCGTAATTCCATAACCATTAAGCACCCTAATACCAAATGCTTCAAACTCCTTAATATATTTCTCATTAATTGGTGCACCACCGATCACAATTAAATCTAGTTTTCCACCAAATGCCGCAGTAACTGATTGAAATAAAACTTTTCGCAAATCAATTTTACATTTTAACAAAATATTACTTACTTTTATAAGTATTTTTAACAATCTCTCCTTGCCTTGTTTTTTAGCAGTTGTCCAAATATTTTTATGAAACATTTCAACAAATAATGGCACGGCAAATATGTTTTGCGGTCTTGATTTTTGGAAATCAGCAACAAGCTTTTTTAAACTTCTATTAATATAAATCGGATACCCATAGAACATAACCGCATAAACCCCTGCAACTAAACCAAATACATGATGTAACGGCAGTACAAGCAGGGACGTACCGGATATCTCTACATTACAACTTGCGCCATACATACAAGAACAAAAATTGTTATGTGTCAGCATAACGCCCTTACTTGCACCTGTGGTTCCTGACGTATAAACAATAGAAGCTAGATCATCCTTGCAGACTCTTGAATTAATATAATCCATACATCCACTTTCAATCAAATTTTGACCGTTTTCAATGTATTTCTGCATATCTTTCATATTGATGTAAATTACATCCGGTAATTTGCTTTGTAACTGTTCCACAATGTCCGCATAGGTATCGGAATATACAACCGAATTACTTTCACTATCTATTAAAAGTTTCTCAATGTTGTTTGTCTCAAGTTCTTTATCAATGGGAACAATTACATTTCCACCGCAAGTAGCAGCAAAATGCGTTACGATCCATTCATAACTGTTTTCTCCAAACACCGCTATATGACTGCCAATACCAATTCTACTAAAAAGATAAGTGCCAAAAGCATTAACATCGAACTTAAATTTAGAACAACTAACAGAAATATCCTGTTTTCTGTTTTGATATACAAATACCTCTTTCTCGCCGTATTCTTTTGCACAAAAATCAAGCAATTCCTTTATCTTGTAAACCACAGAGTGTTTATACAATTCATAGTTTCTCATTTTCTTTCTAGTCCCCCAATTTTTCAAAATATTCCACATACTTACGTAAATAATCAATTCCCACATCTATCCATTCAAAACCATATTGTTTCAAATACTGCACTGTAAAATCACTTTGAATATGAATATTACTATCATAATTAAGCGGATATTCTTCATTCATATCATTGATAAATGCATTTAAAATATTTTGGTTGGAGGAGTCATACAAAAGTCTTTCAAAATCTTCATACGGGATTTTCTCAACACTATGGTTCATACCGGCTAACATTTCAAAAACATCTTTAACTTTAATTGTTTTTGGATTGTTAATATGAAATACCGTTTGTAAATTATTAAAATTACGAGTAATAACCATAACTGCTCTCGCCGCTTCATCAACTGGTGTAAACTCTACTTCCAAATCAGATAACGAATCAGGGTATACTCCCAAATCAATCAATGCTTTTATCCTTTTTAAAAATGCATTTGATTTATAATTTCTTTGGAAAACACCATCACTCACCCGATTTGTTAAATTTCCCATTCGCATAATATTAGCTGACAATCCATCCGTCATGGCATCTAGTACAACTCTTTCTGCTTCAAATTTGCTTCGCGCATATACATTTACCAACGATTGACCTATATAAAAACTTCTTTCCGTAAATACAGTATTGTTTTGCAGCATTTTGTTTTCAAAACCATTCCCTGATATCGTAAGTGTTGAAATGTGAATCAGCTTTGCATTAGATTCTTTACAAAATTGCACCAATCTTTTCGTTCCATCCACATTAATTTCCTTAAAATAACGATATGTACCGTAATGCTTAACATTTGCAGCACAGTTAATAACCGTGTCTACTTTCTGAAGCAGTTTCTTATATTCCAAATCTGTCAATCCCATTCCATCTCTTTGCAGGTCAGCACATATGACTTCAATACGATTCATATCAATATACTTTTTGTCAAAATAAAACGCAAGCAATTCTTTCAATCGTGTTGTACTATCCATTTTGTCCTTACCACGTACAAGACAATATGCCAGACCATTGTCATTGTCAAGAAAATCTGCAAGAATATGAATGCCAAGATATCCTGTTGCTCCGGCAAGAAGAATATTCCCTACATCTTTTTCTCTTAAGAGGGCAATATTTTCAATCCTATTTTTCTGTAAAATATCATTAATACCCATAAAATCAATATCTGCATAAGATAGATACTTTTTGTCATCACTTTCGATGCATTTGCAAAGTTCTTTTATCGTAGGAAAATCAAAAACGTTTTGAAGGTTAAAATAAATCCCCTCATTATGCGCTGTTGAAACAAGTTCAATTGCATTGAGGCTGTCACCACCCAAATCGAAAAAGTTATCTTCAATTCCTATCGGTGATGTACCCAGAACCTCTTCCATTATTTTACAAACTTTTCCTTGCATTGACGATTCGGGTGCAACATATTCCATGTTGCACAAAATATTTTCAAGATCTATTTCCGGTAAACCTCTTCGATTTATTTTACCACTTGAGGTTAATGGCATTTCATCAAGATGAAAGTAAACATGTGGCAGCATATAAGATGGTAGCTTTTTCCCGATATTACTACGGATATCCTTTGCATCAATCTTATCACCTGAATAAAAAGCACAAATAAGCTGCCTATTCTCCTTATTTTTGCGCACCACGACAACAACTTGTGATATACCATCCATGTCACAAATGACATTTTCAATCTCTCCCAGTTCAATACGCAGCCCTCTGATTTTTACTTGATAGTCATTTCTACCAACATAGGCGACATTTCCATCCTCTCTCCAATAAGCAAGATCACCTGTTTTATAAAGTTTTCCCTCTCCAAACGGATTATCAACGAATTTTTCATCCGTAAGTTTAGGCCTGTTTATGTACCCGGCACCAACCCCCTCACCAGCAATGCAAAGTTCACCCGTAATACCAACAGGAAGCATTTTCAAATATTTATCGACAATATAAACCTGTGTGTTAGCGATTGGTTTTCCAATATGAATATCCAGTTTATCCTTACGCTCTAATTTGCCGCCAAGATCCCATACGCTACATTCACTGGGTCCAAGTGGATTATATACTTGAGCCTTCGGTGCTTTATCATATATTTGTGCCAACAATTCATGTGTCAATGGCTCACCTGAAGTACAGATGCATTCTAATTGTTTAAGAGCCTCACAATTACACTTATCATCAAAATAAATTTTCAGACGAGTTGGTGTTGTCATAACTACATTGACATTGTTCTTTGCAACTATATCTAAAAATTTCTGTCCCATTGTGCTCTCATCATCATCTAAAATCACGGTAGTAAAACCATTTGTTAATGGTAGTAATGATTCTGCAATAAAATAATCAAACGACACACTATTTACACATGCAAACACACAATCATCAAGTTTATCCAATGTTTCATGAGTATTATTATTTATACAAAAGTTCGTAATACCTTTCCCAGTAAGCATACAGCCTTTTGGATTTCCTGTGCTGCCAGACGTATAAATAATATAACAAACATCACGATTCACAACAGACTCTGCTGTATCCATTGCTACTATATTTTCAAAATCCTCAATTGTAAAAATATTTGTATTAATCTTATTTTTCATCCGTTCATCCGATATCATTAATTTCACATCACAATCCATGCACATATAATCAATACGTTCTGTCGGATATCGTTTATCAACCGGAAGAAATACTGCTCCAATTTTAAGAATAGCTAATTGAAAAACTATCAATTTATAACTTCTCTGCAAATGCACTGCAACAATATCCCCAGACTTTATACCACACGAAATCAATTTATTTGCATAATTTTGTACCAACTTTTCTAAATCACAATAAGTAATTGTTAAATTTTTAAATCGAACGGCAATTTTGTTAGGAACCGCATGAACCTGTTTTTCAAACAATTGATAAACGCTAATATCTACAGGATTCACAACTGCTGTATCATTATAATCAAGCAGATACTTTTGTTTCTCTTCCTGTGAAAGAAGATTCAATTCATATAGTTTTTTACTGTCATCTGCAATAGCACTAAAAAGTAAATTGCAAAAATGGTGATACATATTTTCTATATCGTTGACTGTAAATTTATCTTTCTGATAGTCGAAATGAATATAAAAGCATCCTTTATTATCACGATCCTCAATATGTATTTGCAAACTTTCACTTTGAGTTCCACAAGGATACCATGTTGTTTCAATCTCATCTCCGGTAACCGTGGCATTTTGATAACTTATCACGACATCGTAAAGTCTTTCTTTAAAACCAAACACTTTACGAATTGTAGAAAGTACTTCTCCATAATTATACTTTTGATGACGTAATACCAAAAGACTGTTTTCATCAATTGAGAAGAGATTTTCAGCAAAAGATTTGCTATTATCCAATTCCATCAGCATTGGTACCGTATTAATGAACATTCCTGCCATATTTTTTTCTTTCATACCACTACGATTAAGTACAGTCGTTCCAATATAAAACTTTTCAGAGTTCATCTTCAAACGATTCATATAAACCGAAAACACCGCCGTAAACAGTACAAATACCGAGACACCTTTTTTCTGAGCATACGTTTTAATTATTTTTGCGTTGTCTTTGCCAATAACAAAAGTTTTACGACAGGCTTTCACTGAATTACTCACCATATCACTTAAATATGTTACTTCATCACACTTTTTAAATTGCTCAACAAAAAATTCTTTATCCTTTTCATAACGTTTACTTTGAAGATAAGTGCTTTCAGTCTTTACATAATCTATATAGGAATAAGCCGTTACATCCTCTCCCTTCATCATCTTCATAAATTGATTACCTAGAAGCGACAACGTCCAAGCATCGCCAATAATATGATGTAACTTTATCAATAACCCATATCGCTCCGGCAGCAAAACAATATTGATTTCACAAAGATTACCATGTGAGTCAAGTGGTGTCTTTGCATAATTGCGAGCATACGAATCAAGTTCATCTTTTGTATGAAACTTTAGCACATTGAAATCCTGCTCGGAATAGTCGCACACTGTTTGGGAAACTTCATGCCCCATTTCCGTAATCTCTATACGAAGTGCTGTATTAATTTGATAAAGTTGATTAACATTTTTTTTAATTAGGGATAAATCCTCATCCCCATTCACAAGTATGCTGCCGCAAATAACTGCTATCGTCCCACCGGCAAACTTTTCCATATCATATATCAATTTTTGCGGTTTTGTCAGTTGCATATTTTTCATCCTCTCAGCAAACGTTGCGGAATTTCTTTGATTTTATTCCCTAACAACCTGTACATTCTCGTCACAAAATAATTCATCCAATCTTGAGCATTGACTTATATCCAATGTTGTTAATTTGTTATTAGAACAATTCAATTCTCTTAACTCCTTACATTTAGTTACATCTAAAGTTGTTATGCCATTATCTTCGCAGTTCAATACCCTTAACTTTGTACACTTAGTTACATCTATCGTTGTTAAATCATTTCCCTTGCAATACACCCACACCAAGTTCAAACACTCGCTAACATCCAATGTTATTAAGCCATTATCTTCGCAATGCAATGATTCCAAAGTAGGACACTTGCTTGCATCTAGCGTTTTTAAGTCATTTTCTTCGCAATACAATGATTCCAAAGTAGGACACTTGCTTAAATCCAACGTTTTTAAGTCATTTTCTTCGCAGTTCAACGATTTCAAATTAGGGCACTTGCTTAAATCTAGCGTTTTTAAGCCATTATCTCGACAATACAACGATTCCAAATTAGGACACTTGCTTAAATCCAGCGTTGTCAGTTTATTATACTCACAAGCCAAGCTCGTCAAATTAGGACATTCGCTTAAATCTAACGTTGTTAAGCCGCTTGATTCACAATACAACGTTTTCAAATTAGGACACCTGCTTAAATTTGGCATTTTCAAAATACCGCCACAAAACAATTTTAACAAATTGGGGCACTTGCTTAAATCTAACTTTAGCAGTTTATTCGCAGAACAGTCCAAACCCTGCAAATTGGAACACTCGCTTATATCTAGTGTTGTCAGTTCGTTATCGAAGCATGTCAATGTTGTCAAATTACGACACTTACTTACATCTAATGACTTTAAATTGGCATGCGTCACAAAGACACTCTTTAACCCGGAAAAATCATTTAAATCCAATGTCCCTCCAATAATATGATCACTCCAATATATTCCTGTTAACACATCATTTTCCCACTGATATTCCTCTTCATTTTGAATATCCTCAGACACCGTAGAGCCTTTTGCACGAAGTTTACTTATTAATAACTTCAACTTCCCTTTATCGTTTTTCTCTTCTCGCGATGGTGTATTTGTTGGCGCATTTGTTGGTTTTATTGTTGATATTGCTGCATTATTAGAGGGACTACCTGGCTCCTTACTTACCTCCGGTGTAGGAGATACACTTGGTCTCTTGCTTTCTCCCACCTTGTTTTTCGCCTTTGCCGTAACCTTAACCTTGCAGCTATATTTCTTTGCTCCAATCACTGCTCGCACGGTAGCGTTTCCTTTTTTAATGCCCTTTACTGTGCAACTTTTCTTGCTCTTCTTCACAATCTTCACGTATTTTTTGCCTTTACTAACCTTCCACTTTCCAGCCCACTTGTTGTTCTTCAGCTTCAAAACTTTTTTTGCTCCAACAACTACTTTTGCTGTCCTTGGCAGAGTCACCTTTGCCGCCATTGTCGGAACACCGGTGCCATAACTACTAACCATCATTGCAGCGATTGTTACTGCTGTGAAATATTGTTTGGTTCGTTTTTTCATACTTTTCTTCCTCTCTTTCAATCTTTTATGTCATTTTATCACACTGGCTTTCAAACTTTTTTCCTGATTTTCAACTTTTATTCATTCTATAACTCAATTTTTTCCTCACCTCGGACAAACTAAGA
>ENA-USYV01000348-USYV01000348.1-human-gut-metagenome-genome-assembly--contig:-NODE-348-length-54873-cov-11.463318_pt1 | contig 54873 bp, 45 predicted proteins | sample MGYA00250066_ERZ773514 | MGnify/ENA primary metagenome ERZ773514 (study PRJEB29103, sample SAMN06112049) | human gut metagenome | biome: human gut; feature: ankylosing spondylitis patient; material... | reverse complement strand
CGCCGGCCGACTGATTCGTGATGAGAAAGATGAAGGGCTGTTGATTCTCTGCGATAACCGTCTGTTATCCAAGGGATACGGGACGAAGATTTGGAAGAGTCTGCCGGACTTCGCCCGTACCAAGGTTTTTGATACGGCAATGAATTTCCTGGAAAGATGCCAGGAGCCGAGAGGCTAAGTACGGTCCTGAAAAAGTTAGTTTGGAAACGGAGGCATCAAGAGAGACAGCCTCCGTTTTCTTAACTGTGGTTACCAGAAGGTAATGGGGCTGTAGAGGTTCTTTAGGCAAGCTGCTGCGCTGAGCGCCGCTGTCGTACTGGACTTCGGATTTGCCGGATCGGGCTTGCCGGAAAACTCCATGGTGGCGTCTGCCAGAGCTGAGCGATAAGTAATCTTATGTGTATTGCTGCGGGCAGCAGGGTCAGCAATAATTCGGACTTTGGTTTGCGGATTTTCAGAGGCCAGGGCAGTGATAACTCCGACATTGATGTTCTTCGGAAAACCTTTGATTGCCTCTTGAACCCCGCCTTCAAAAACCACGGCTCTTTTCGCTAAATCCAAATCAATTCCTTCCAGACCAGGTGCGCCGAGCAGAGATTTAGGTGACTTAGTTGTCTCAATGATGACTTCATGTTCACCGTGCTGCAATGAACAGGTTTGAAGGAAGTCCAAGCCGCCGACGGCACCATTGACGATGCAGATCCGTCCGTTGTTTTCAGATGCGGTGAGAATCGCTTGCTGTTTGAAATCCTCGTCGGCAAAAGCGCCGCTGGAGAGGCAAATCAAAGTTCTTCCGGACTTGAGAATCGGTAGAGCGTAGTCCTTGAGTGCTGCTCCGCCGGCAAGTTCAACGACAACAGGCGCGGCTTCTTTCAGAAAATCGTCAACGTTAAATACTGCCTGACAACTGTACTTAGAAGCGAAGACTTCGGCTTTCTCTTGGCTTCTTCCTAAAACGGAATGGAGTTTGAACTCAGGTAAAAATTCATGAAGAACGTTCGCAAAAACGTTGGCCAGTGAGCCGGCGCCGATAATGGATACAAGAGACATGATCTGCTGAAGCTGATGGGCTGAAAAGACAAATACTACATCGCTTGCGGCAGAGGCGGAATAGGCAAATATTCCGACAGATGCAAATCACCGGCTTAAAGGTTAGCTCGCTGAGTCAGGCGTGCAGTTCTTCCACTTCTGCGCCATGACTTGCGTTTTGTCTAAAGCCGGGATCGGCTGGAAACCGCAGATGAGGCGAGCAAGATAGTCCACGGATTCTTTGCCTTTGAAGTCCACTGCCTCTGTGCGCGAGATTTTCTCGGGAGAATCAATGATCAGATTTTTGTACTCAAGCGTCGCCATGCGTTCTTTGTTGGCGTTCTTGCACTGCGCGACAGGAATTCGGACACGATAGGGTGTCTGCTCCATGATCGTGCCGCCGATCTCCAGCATTTCCATCTGGAGGTAATCGCGTTTGTTGTCACGGACGCGAACTCGGCTGCCTTCTTTAATCCATTGATTACGGGCAAAAAGGCGCCAGTCGCCGGGATATTTAACCTGAGTAGCAAAAAAGGGTAGACCGAGTTTATCGATAGATTCCTCGGCCAGGTACTGCAGATCGCCGCAGGTCATCTCCTCAGGGTTCTGAGGAATAGTGCGGCAGCCGGCCAGAAGCAGCAGCGCTGCTCCTGTCACGGCAAAAAACTTCTTATTTCGCATTAAAACAGCTTATTTGGAAGCTGCGCCTGCTTGCGGAGCGGCGGCAGCTTGTGCGGCTTCAAGTTCTTGGGCACGCAGGTAGGTATCGTAAGAACCGCGGTTCTTATTGGCATCCAGAATTCGCTGAATATCAGCGGCCTTGTCATCCATGCCAAGCTTGTTGTAGCTGTCACGCATGATGATCAAGGCTTCTTCTGCCTGTGGAGAAGTCTGGAAGTTCAGAAGAACGTTTTCTGCGCGGTTAATCGCGGCGATGTAGGCGTCGCGAACGTAGTAATACTTGGCAGTATTAATTTCGTACTTAGCCTGAGCTTCGACGAGTTCATGCATACGTTCGCGGGCATCGCGGGCGTAGCGGCTGTTCGGGAAGCGAAGCACTAATTCTTTGAAAATATCGAAAGCATCGCGAGCAGCCTGGGCGTCACGCTTGGAAAGGTCCTGACGTGTCAGGTAGCTCATCCAGCCTTCGTCTTCGTCCAAGGTGGCAATGCCCTTAATGTAGAGCGCATACGGAGAAAGCGGATGCTCGGGATATTGCCTTAAGAAACGGTCACAGACAGCAATGGCCTGCTGAGGTTCGCCTTCTTTAAAGTAAGAGTAAGCAGTCTCAACTTGGGCCTGCTGGGAGTAACGGCCGTAAGGATAACGAGCTTCTAACTTCTGATAATAGTCACGGGCCGTTTCGTAGTTACCTTCATTCAGATTGTCTCGGGCCTCGACATACAGTTTGTCTGCCGTCCAGCCTTCCGTCGGGTCTTCAACCCCTTTAAACATACTGCACGATGTAGTCGCTAAAATAACGGAACCCAGACAGGCGGCCGTTAATGTCCGCTTGATTATTGTTTTCAGGGCAAAAGACATAGAACTTAAGGTCAAAATGAATATTGAATTAGATGATTATAGTCAGACTGAGGCTTTTGAAGAAACCGAATTGCAGGAATCTTCAAAAATTGAAACTTTTGAAGTTACCCTCGATCTTGACGGAGAGCGCCTCGATAAGGTCTTGGCTTCTTCCTTAAAAGACATTTCCCGCTCTCGTCTGAAGACCCTGATTGAAGACGGATTGGTCAAAGTCAACGGAGTGGCCGTTGATAAACCTAAAGAAAAGATGAGTTTCGGCGACGAAGTTTCTGTCGAAATCAAACCTCGTTTGGAGGATATGGATTTCATCGCCACACCGATGGACATCGATGTGGTTTACGAAGATGACGACATCTTGGTCATCAATAAACCGGCAGGATTGGTTGTACATCCGGCCGCCGGCCATTGGGACGACACGCTTTTAAACGGTCTGCTGGCTTACAACCCGATTTTCAGAACACTGCCTCGCGCCGGTATTGTTCACCGTTTGGATCGCGACACCACCGGTTTGATGGTTGTGGCCAAAAACGAAAAAGCCATGCTCGATTTGGTCCAGCAGCTTCAGGCTCGCACAGTAAAACGCGAATACTGGGCACTGACACGCGGTAAGGCACCAGCGGATAAAGTCATTGAAGCGGCTATTGAACGTGATCCTCGAAATCCGCTGCGTTTTACGATCGGAAAAGGCGGCCGGGCTAAACCCGCGACAACGCATATTCGCTGCATTGATCAGAAAGAAGTCAAAGGTAAGCCTTTCTCTTGGGTTGCCTGCCGATTAAAAACCGGCCGTACTCATCAAATTAGAGTGCACATGGAATCCATCGGCCTGCCGCTGATCGGGGATCCCCTCTACCGCAATAAACTTCCCAAACCTAAAGAAGATGGTTCCGTGCTGAATTCTTTCGATCGACAGGCGCTGCATGCCAGTCGTTTGGGTCTGATCCATCCGGTCACCAAAGAAACGATGGAATGGTTTGCCGAACCGCCTCAGGATTTTAGGGATTTGATGGATGAATTGGACTTCGGTCCGTGGGATCGTCCTTCCGAAGTCTTCGGAGATCCGGTTGTCATGATCGACAACGATGAGTTGTCAGAGAATCAGAAAGCCGTCGGTAAGATCAGCTCTTGGGATGACTTCGATTTTGGAGACGACGATGATGACGCCGATTCCAACTGGAAAATCGAACGCACGAAAGAATAAGGATGCAGTCCATGCAAAGTAAACCGGAATTGGAAGTGATCGTTCCTGAATGGAACGCTCCGGAAAACATCAAAGCTTTCTTTACACTGCGTTCAGGCGGCATGTCGGCCGGCGCCTATGGCGACAAAGACGGCTTTTGCGGCCTTAATCTCGGAAATCATGTCGGAGACAATAAGTACTCGGTTCGCGGAAATCGCAGGATTGTGACCGACATGTTAGGCGCTGATCCCAAGTGGCTCAGCCAGGTTCATTCTTCTCGAGTCGTCCGAGCAGAGGACAACAACGCTGAAGAACAAGCCGACGCCGAATTTACGACTGCCGCCGGTATTCCCTGCGTTGTCATGACCGCCGACTGTGTGCCGGTGTTGCTTTGCGACAAAAAAGGAATCGTTATTGCAGCCGCTCACGCCGGATGGAAGGGCTTAGCTGACGGAGTCCTGCAAAACACCGTCGCAGCCATGAGAAAAGAAATTGGCGAAGAAGACGAAATCATCGCTTGGATCGGACCGCATATCCGCAGAGATCATTTCGAAGTGCGGGACGACGTCGCAGACTACTACCGAGCATCTGCTGTTAAAGCCGCAGCCGACGATGCATTGGAATCGATCGGAGAGGGCGTCTGGCACTTGGATTTAGCCCGCTTCGCCAAGGAAGCTTTAAAGCAGGCCGGTGTGACTGAAGTCACCGATTGCGAACGTGACACATACTCCGATCCCGTGCATTTTTACAGCTATAGAAGAGATAAGGTAACAGGACGCCATGGCGCATTCATCTGCAAGCGATAGTTCGAGAAGAAGATCCGGCGAGATCAGCTGGTATTACATTCAGCCCGGCTTCAAATTAATTGACGCTAAGAAATGTGCTTGGGCTTTCGCTTTCTTCGTTTTTATTTTGTTCGTGATCAGCCGCTTTTCCCGCAGTCTTATCTTTGACTCCCCGTGGGCGCTCTTGATCGTGCCCGGCGTGGCGGCGTTTGTGATTTGGCTCATGCTTGTCATGCAGCCGCATCGCCAGGTTTACTACCGGCTGGATCAGGACGGAGTTTTCTGTGAGTATCGTTCTTCGGCTTCAGCCCTCACAAGTTTCTTGGATTTGATTCTTAGCCTGCTGGGTTCAATCATCAGACTCAAGAACACCTTCTACATCAACAAACACTCTTCCCGCTCCCGTATGTTTGAGTGGGGAGAAGTTGTTGCCGTGCACGAAGCGCCTTATTGGAAAAAGATTACGCTGCAGGCCGGTTTGCACGGCGAGTTAAATCTTTGGACCAACGCGGAAAACTACGGCAATGTACTCACGCTGGTACGCGAATACGTTGCAAAAGAAAGGAAAAACTATGATTAAGAAGATTTTAGGGATAGCTGTTCTTTTTGGACTGATGATGACTGCTGCTCAAGCTAAAACTTTCTTGGTTGATGTTCGAACCCCGTCGGAAATTGCGACGACGGGCAAGGTTGAAGGCGCCTTGGTTGCCAATTACTCCGCGCCGGACTTTGTGGATCAATTTAAGGCCTTAGGCGCAAAGCCTGACGACGATATTGAGCTTTACTGCCGCTCCGGCCGCAGGGCTGAAATGGCAAGCCAAATCCTTGGCAAGCTCGGATATAAACATATCCGCAACCTCGGCGGCTACGAAGCCGCTGCCGAAACCCTTAAACGACCTCTTGTGAAGTAAATAAATGACTAAACGTCCTCCCCGTGTGGGATTCGTCTCTCTCGGCTGCCCGAAAGCTCTTGTCGACAGCGAGCGTATTGTTACCGAACTCAGAGCCGAAGGCTACCTCATTAGTTCGACCTATAAAGACTCTGATCTTGTGATTGTGAACACCTGCGGCTTTATTGATGCCGCAGTTCAGGAGTCCCTGGAAGCCATTTCAGAGGCCTTGAATGAGAACGGTAAAGTCATCGTGACCGGCTGCTTAGGCGGTAAAAATACCGACGAGGGCAACTTCGTTGCACTGCGTTTCCCTAAACTTCTCGGTGTCACAGGCCCTGAGCAAACCGAAGAGGTCCTCCGTCTGGTGCATGAAAATCTTCCCAGGCCGCATGAGCCTTTCGGTGATTTAGTGCCTGCAGGCGGTGTGCTGCTGACGCCAAAGCATTACGCCTACCTCAAGATCGCAGAGGGCTGCAACCATCACTGCACGTTCTGTATTATTCCTTCGCTGAGGGGCCCGTTGGTTTCGCGTCCGATCGGCTCTGTAATCCGTGAGGCTTCTAATCTCGTCAAGAGCGGCGTCAAAGAACTGCTTGTGATTGCACAGGACACGGCAGCCTACGGTCAGGATGTGAAATACAAGCTGGATTTCATCGGCGGCCGAGCTGTCAAGACCAACATTAAGGTCTTGTTTGAGGAACTCGGCAAACTCGGCGTTTGGGTACGTCCTCACTACATGTATCCGTACGCATCTGTCGATGAAATCGTTCCCTTGATGGCTGAAGGCAAGATCCTTCCGTACCTCGACGTTCCTTTCCAGCACGCCCATCCGAGAATCCTGAAAGCCATGAAGCGTCCGGGCAGTGAATACAACATGGAACGTATTAACGCCTGGCGCGCGATTTGTCCGGATATCACAATTCGTTCGACCTTTATCACCGGATTCCCGGGAGAAACTGAAGAAGAATTCCAGTATCTTTTGGACTTCCTCAAAGAAGCTCGTCTCAACCGAGTTGGCTGTTTTGCTTACTCTCCGGTTGAAGGCGCGGCTGCCAACGATCTGCCCGGAGCTCTTCCGGAAAGCGTTCGCGTGGAAAGAAGAGAACGTTTCATGGAAGTTCAGAGCGAAATCTCTAAAGAACTTTTGCGAGAAAAAGTCGGTAAGACGATCAAAGTCTTAGTCGACGAAGCGCCTGATGAAGACGGCATTGCAACAGCTCGATCTTCAGCCGATGCGCCTGACATCGACGGGTTGGTGTTCATCGAAGGCAATCCGGACGTGAAGCCCGGAGACTTTGTCGACGTTAAGATCACGGATTCTTCCGACTATGACCTCTTTGCGGAAGTTGTGAAAGAACCTTGATCTTCAGCTCTCTGAGGGGCCGCCTCGGTGCGGCGGTCTAAAAATAAAAAGCGGCTCATGCTTGGAATCCCAAACATGAGCCGTGTTGCTAACTACTAAATGAAAAAGTTTCGATGCTGCAGGCGTAGGTTAGAAGCTGTGGCTCAAACCTGCGCTGATCGTCCAGCTGTTGAGTTCCTCGATAGAGGAAGCAGCTTTCTTGCCCTGGCCGTAACCGGCGAAGGAATAGAACAATGTTCTCTTGCTGATCGGATATTCATAGGCCGCAGCAATCGAGTACATGCTGTAGTCGCGAGAACCTTCTTTGATCTTGCCGAAGCCGTAGTTGCCCTGAAGTTTGGCCGTGCCGCCGGCAACCGGAACACCGATAGAAGCAGAGAAGCCGTGCTGGTTGGCGCCTTTAGCTCCTAACTGGTTGGCAAATGCGTAAGTCGGCAAGCGGTTGGCGCGGTAAGCAAACTGGTAAGCACCGTAGAGACTGAAGGAACCGAAGTCATAAGATCCGCCGAGTGTGAAGACTTGGGAGCTCTTCAGGTTCTGTTCTTTGTGGTCATACATTTCCCACATGGCGCTGAAGAGGGCAGGTCCTTTGGCATATTCATAGCCGACACCGTAGTAGTGATTGTCTTTAGACCATTTCTGTTCGTCGCCGTTGTCACCCATGCCGTTGGAGTACATGAAGTGGATGGTGGAGCCGTTCATGTCCGGTGTGTTGTACAGCAGGACATTGTCCATACGGTCGGACAGAATGAACGTGCCGTAGATATTGCCGGTGCTGTAGTAGGAAGTCCAAAGAGAGGAACCGTGCAGAATATTGTAGGTTCCGCAGTCGGAAGACAAACCGCCTGTACGGCCGGCTGCAAAGGTACCGAAAGGAGTGGATACGGACAGCGTGCTCTGACGGGCGAAGGCCTTGGAAGAATTCATGGCGTCGCCGGAGAATGTCTTAAAGCCTTGTTCCAGGATAAAGCCGAGGTTGTATCCGCTGCCTAAATCTTCGTTGCCTTTGATGCCGAAGCGGGAACCGGCCCAGATGCCGTTGTCAAAGCCCACTCGAGCTGCTTTGCCTTTGGCCTTGGAAACCGACACGGCCCCGTCAACCACTCCGTAAAGCGTCACGTCGGAAGCGGCGTAGACGCCGGAGGAGACGGCACAAAGAAGTGCTGCAATGAGAGCTGATTTCTTCATTTCTATCTCCTCCTCAGATTACTTGGAAGCAATGCCGTTCATGATCATCTGCTTGCCGTCTTCGATGTTGTCCGTGTAGATGCGGTCACGGCTGACATACGGAACTTTGGCGCGATAGTCCTGATAGAGCTTGCGGGTAGCTTCAGACATCTTGAAGTCGCCTTTGAGTTTCTTTCTCAGGTCGATACCCTGTGTGGAGTGCAGCATTTCCAGGCTATAGACGTAGCCGGTGTTGTCGGCGATTCGTTTCAGTCTTTCAGCAACCAGCGGGAGGTTGGTGTAGGTGTCTTCAATGTCGCCGGCAACCGGAGTACCGAGGGCGGAAACAGGATTGCTCTGAGCAAGGCTGTCAGCATGCATAGCGACGAAGGGTTTCTGGATGGCGCCGAAGGCGTGACCCTTGTTTTCAGGATCGGAAAGGAAGCGTGTCAGACCGGTGAAATGGTCGTCAGACAGGTGGATCGTGCGCTGGACGCTGTTATGAGACAGATGAGTCATAGCGATGCCGAGGCGCTGAGCAGCCATGGCAACCGGCAGCGGTTCGAAGTTGGATGTCGGGATGATGGCGCCTTTCAGTCCGTTGCCTTCGACGAAGTACATGGCAACCTGACTGTGGTCGGCGTAATCCTTGCCGGCGTTCAGAATGGTGGCGGGATTGTCGTCGGAAGAGTTAATCTGAACCTTGATTTCTTTGTCTAAGTCTTTGAGCGCTTCGCGAGCTTCACGCATGGTGTAGACCGTGGTGCGGAAGGACAGAGGATCCTGAAGTGCGCGGTCCTTGTTCTTTTCCCAGAGGTAAGAACCTTTCAGATTGTCGCGAATCTTAGAGGCTTCTTCTTCCAGTCCGGAGAAAGGATGGACTTTGGTGACCTGGGGAAGAACCGGAGCAATATTGCCGTTCAGAGCCTCCAAGCTCAAAGCAAAGACGCGGGGTGTGGCATCGATGATGGTACGGGCGTGGCGTGCGGCATCCATCGTCTCAGCAACAGCTGCGGCATTGGTAGACAAAATGGCAAGAGCGTCTTTTCCTTCCGGAACCAGAGGTTTGAGACCGGCCTTCTGGAGCGCTTCTTTACCGCTCATTTCTTTGCCGTCTACCTTAGCGCGCCATTCACCCATCATGACGGCGCCGACGTGAGAAGACATCGTGATGTCGGCTTCACCGACAGAACCGCGGGACGGAATTTCCGGTGTAATGCCTTTGTTCAGGAATTCTTTATAGAGCTCGGCAACGTAGGGCTGAGCACCTGTCTGGCCGGCAAGAAGAGTATTCAAGCGAATGACCATCTGCAGACGAGTCAGCTCTTTGGACATCATCGGGCCGATAGCAGCGGAGTGGCTTCTCAAAGCGTTGTGGTTGAAGGCTTTGGAAGCTTCGATAACTTCTTCGGAGAGTTCACCGTTTGCTTTGAACAGCGGTTTGTCTTTGTTCAGACCGACGCCGACGGTCAGACCGTAAACCGGTGTGCCGCCTTTGGCAGCCAAAAGAACCAGTTCATGAGCTTTTTTGAGGCGGTCCATGGCTTCAGGAGCGATGGCGACGGTGTCTTTGCCTTCGGCGATGGCCCAGGCTTCGTCCTGAGTGAGGTTGGAGCCGTTAAGGGTAACAACTCCGGCGTTGGCGATTCCGGCAGACATAAGGAGTAAAGCAATGATGGAAAGTCTCATTTTATTTTCCTCTTGGATTCGAAGGGTTAAATACTGGAGAAATTACTTAATTTGATATTTGAATTCGTGGCAGTTGTTGCAGTAAACCTGAGAGGTCTTGTGCTCGGAGTGGCAGGCCGTGCAGGCGATACCTTCACCGTAGTGATGGCTGGCGTGCGGATTGGGCTCGCCGTTCTTCAGATTTTTGGTTTTTTCAGCAACGGCTGCATAGCTCTGATGGCAGGTTAAGCAGGCTTTGTTGTCAGGTGTGACGAACTGGTTGCCGCCGACTGCGTTTTCTTTAGTGTGGCAGGCTGCGCAGTCCTTGATGTTCTGGTGGTAGGGCTTTACTTGCTGAGCAGAGGCCGGAAGAGCGATAAATAAAGCGGCTGCGAGAACGAGAAGATTGAACGATTTCATGTTGTTATCCTTTCCGTGGTGAGGCTATTCGAGGTTGACGGGTGTGTTGGCGACGACGGCGTCTCCGGCGACTCGGCCGGTTACGAGACCGTCAGCGATGGCGCATCCGCCGAGACGGCTGGCACCGTGTGTACCGCCGGTAACTTCACCGGCTGCGTAAAGGCCCGGGATCGGTTTTTGCGTTCTGACGTTAAGCACTTCGGCGTTCTTTGTGATACCGACGCCGCCCATGCAGTAGTGGACCTTCGGCCAGACGCGGGCTGCATAGAAAGGAGCCTGTTTAATTTCAATAGCGAGAGCAAGCGGACGGTCGAACTGTTTGTCTTTGCCTTCACGGACGTAGGCGTTGAACTCTTCAACTTGCTTGATCAGTGCTTCCTTAGGAATACCGTAAGCATCTGCAAGTTCTCCCAGCGTATCGAACTTCTTGATGACGCCGTACTTCAGACCGTTCTTCAGTGTCTGAGCCTGTTTGACACCGACGCTGTCGGTGAAGCAAATCGGGTAAACGGGTTTGCCGTTTTCGTCGAGCTGCTTAAGGATGGCGTCGGAACGAGCCTTGCGGTCAGCGAGTTCGTTGACGAAACGTCTGCCGGTGCGCTTGTCAACCATGATGCCTTTCGGGAAACCGGCAATCGTGTTGAACTGAGAAACTAAGCCGAAACCGCGTTCGTCAGGAGAAGACCAAGGTCCGAGCTGAATCTGGTCGAGCTGGATCGGCAGAGCACCGATGGCAAGCATATTCTGAAGAACTTCGCCGGTGGCGCCGGGATGGTTGGTGGATTCAAGGTTCGGTCCGAGTGTCGGATCCTGCTGCATACGGAAGGCGACATTCTGAGAGAAACCGCCGGTTGCTGCGACAACGCCTTTTCTGGCGCCGTATACCTGAGGAACGCCTGAATTTTCTTTGCGGTAATCGTGGCGTTCAAGAACCTTGACACCGATAACACGGCCTTCGTCATTGAGAACGAGGTCTGTGACGGCGCAGTCTAAGTGCATATCAACACCGAGTTTCTTGGCTGCTTCAACCAGAGGACGAGTGATGCCGCCGCCGGTACTTTCAACAGTCTGCATAATACGGGGGACGCTGTGGCCGCCGAAATGCTGAACGAAAGGTTTGTACTTCACGCCGTACTTCACGGTGAAGTCAAAAGCAGGGCGAGTACCGTAGACGATATTCTTCAAAAGATCGACGTGGCTTAAACCGCGGCCGGACTTGATCATGTCCTGGAGCATCAGTTCAGGAGAATCCTTGATGCCTTCTTTTTCCTGGAGAGGAGAACCTGCGACTGCGAAAGCTCCGCCGTTAATGGCAGAATTGCCGCCGTAAGCCGGCATTTTTTCGAGCAGCATGACGGAGGCGCCTTTTTCTTTGGCTTCCAGAGCTGCGGCCAGACCGGCAAATCCGCTGCCGATGACGATGACGTCAGCAACTTTGTCAAATTTTTGTTTGGTTTGAGGAGCTGCGAATGCGAGACTTCCGAAAGCCGGAGCTGTGCAGGCTGCCGCTAATTTCAGGAAAGAACGGCGAGAAGGTGTGGTCTTCATATTTTCTCCAATGGATGTAAGTGAGTGAATTGCTTTTGATTAATCTCATTGCAAAGACCATGCCAACTTTTTGGAAATTTTTAACTAATTGAAATTTAAGACAATTTTAATTTGCGCATTAATACGTAAAGATTATTAACGATATTTCGTGAGTTAAAATAATATGAAATATCGTGAGTTACTAAATATCGTGAATAAAGACCTCCAGCTCCCGGCAATCTTAGCGATCAACTCCTCTATTAATGCAGAGGAATCCTTGTCCCGTGTTTTTGAAGTGCTCCAAGGATTTCTTGATGCAGACGGAGCATTCGTAAATATCTTTGATACCCAGAAACACCGGATCGTTTTTGTGGCTCATTGCCGTCGGGACGGTGTTTCGTCAACGCTCGGTTCCCTTGTTCCGCCTAAATCGCTGCGGCCGCTCAAAATCACCGATAAGGTTTTGAACTGTCCTGACATCTCTCAAGACAGGTTTACTCAACAGGTGCTTTCTGAGTGCCTTCCGGAGGTTAAATCGTATTTGATGCTTTCGATGGATAAAGAGGAGCGGCACTTAGGTGTGGTTTGTTTTTACAGCCGCCGGTATGACCAATTCAACGAAGCGCAGCGTATTCTTTTAAAGTCCCTTCACGATTCGTTTTCCTTAATGACTTCGAATGCCTTGAATTCTGTTCTCTTGGCAAACAATCTGGATTTAGTTCAGGAAAACGACGGACTTAAGGACTCCGTCAGAGGGAGCCGTATGGCATTAGTGAATCGGTTTTCGGCACGGACGCCGAGCCTGAAAGAAATCACTGAAAAAATAGAAAAGGTGAGTTCAACCGAGGTTCCGATTTTGGTTTTAGGAGAAACGGGCTGCGGTAAGGAGGTTGTCGTAAACCTGATTCAGGAGCTCTCTAATCGAGGTTCGGGTCCGTTCGTGAAGTTAAACTGCGGCGCCATCCCCGAAACTTTAATAGACGATGAATTTTTCGGACACGAAAAAGGTGCCTTTACCGATGCCAAAATACAGAAGAAAGGGGTCTTTGAGCGGGCTTCAGGAGGAACGCTGTTTTTGGACGAAATCGGAGAACTGTCTTTGGCAGCGCAGGTTCGTCTTCTTCGGGTCCTGCAGCAAAAGATCGTGACAAGAATCGGCGGTATGCATTCGATTCCTGTTGACTTTCGTTTGGTTGCGGCAACACACAGGGACTTAAAGCAGATGGCTGAAGAAGGCCGATTTAGAAATGACCTGCTTTATCGTCTGAATCTCTTTCCTCTGAGGATTCCTCCGCTCAGAGAAAGACAGGAAGATCTTTTTCCGCTGACCGACTTTTTCCTGAATCGGCTGCGAAGCAAATACGGCATTTCTCAGCCCCTTGCCTTGTCTCAGAAGTCTGTTGAGCAGATGCAAAAGTACAAGTGGCCCGGTAACGTTCGAGAGCTGGAAAATACCTTAGAGCGTTCGGTTCTGACTTCTTCTGACTACCAGAATATTCAGATTGTTTTTGAAGGTGAAACCGGTTGGTCCGGCCCCGTAGTGCAGGCGGGTTCTCCCGAGCAAATTAAGCTTGAAAGCTTTGAGATGATGCAGAAGCATTACTTTGAAGCCGTATTGAAAGCGACCAAAGGGAAAATTTCCGGCGCCGACGGTGCCGCGGCGCTTACGGATATGCATCCCAATACACTTCGGAGCAAATTAGAAAAACTCGGCGTGACGTTTAAAGCGGTCAAGCCGGAACTTTAGATTCCGGCTTGATGACGATAAGCGTTGACTAAACCGCTTTACCCGTAAGTTCTTTTTCCTGTTTCGGCGTGAGTTCCGGCGCAAGTTTCTCGTCGATAATGCCCTTCCGCAGATCTTCCATTTCAGCCAGAGATTGGGGATCATTCTGCGTCTTGTAAATCAGAATGTACGCAGCTGTCAGGAAGGCCGCACCTAAAAATAGTAAGTGAGATAAGTATGGGAAGGCAACGCCGGAAAGAGAGGCGCCGGCCTGGGAAACACGAAGCATGGCAACGGAGCCCGCAGTCGTCGGTGACAGCCACCCGAAAGCCTGCAGAGGCCACGGGATGTTCTGCCACGGGTAGAGATTGCCCGAAATAAAGACAAACGGAATGGAAGAGGGCACAACGATCTGGACGACAAAACGATAACGTTTGAGCAGCGCTGCAACGAGCATGCCCAATGACGTAATCGCAAACGCGTAGATCATCGAGACAACGATGGTTCCGGGAACGTTCTTAAACGAATTCACACCGTGGAAAGAGAAGGACTGTCCCTCAATGAATAAGATCCAGAAAAGACTCAGGAAGAAAAACGGTGCGTACATCGCAAGGAAATACATCGGATGGCGGGCACCCAGCGCAAGCGGGAACGGATATTTTTTCTTCCAGAACCAGTCATTCATGAGCATGCCGATGCCGCAGACGAAAATCGTCTGGAAAATGATCATGAAGACGATCGGAACCGTGAAGTTCAGATATCCGTTGACCGTATTAAACATGCTTTCCACGATCATTGACGGCGGATTATTGGCAGCTCGCGCGATCTCGGACAAAGGGACCCCGTGTTCAACCAGATGAGCACTGATGGACGCCGCTACAATCTTCTGAAGCGGACCGCCGACACCGCTCATCGAGCCTCGACTCTTAACAATGAAAGCGCCGTTTGTGACGAGGACTAAAGCGGTCGGAACGTTGGTGAGCGTATGCGTTTCGAAGTTAGGCGGAATGATCAGAATTGCACTGATGCCGCCCTTGCGCATCAGATTCTGTGCTTCCGGGAGACTCGTTGTCTGTTGAGTGACCTGCAGGTTTGGGGATGCTCGCATGGCCTGAGTCAGACGACGGGAAAGCGCTGAATTATCTTGGTCAACCGCCACGACATTTAAATGATCGGGCAGCTGCTCCATGTACGGCCAGCAGTAGTAGAAAGAGTAGAAAAACACCGCAAAGCAGAAGAAGGGCGCGCAGGCGAGGTTTGTCAGACACTGCTTCGTCGTAAAAAGGAAGCACTTCAGCAGGGAAGGAAATTTAGAGCTCATGCTTCGCCTCCAAAATCTTTTCCTGTTTGGCAAACTTGCGGTATTTCCATCTAAAGATCGGCAGGCCGATAACAAGCGGGATGAGCGCCAAAAGTGCAAAGGCTGTAAAAGTCGATCCCATTTCCCAAATTTTTGCGCCCAGTGTCCACTGCTGAGTCTGTCCTTGTATGAACCACGTCAGCGGCAGGCACTTACAAAACATTCTGGCCATCTCGCTCATGGAGTCCAGCGGCATCGAAAATCCTGTAAAGGGAAGGGCAGGCGCGGCATAGCCGGAAGTCACCACTAAAGCAAAACGCCAATTGGGTGCGATGCCGACAATCAAAATGCCGGAGCAGGCCATAACGATTAAGCAGGCTGCGCCGCAAATAAACCAGATAAAAAGCGAGCCTGCCGGAGCAAAGCCCCCGAAGCCGGCAAATAAAGCGATGTAGGCAGCAACTACTAAGCAATAAAAGAAAAAGTGCGGCAGCAGTTTGCCGAACAAGGCAGCAGTCACGCTTCCCTGGGCGGTATCAAACCAATCGTTAATGCGGAACTGATAGTTTTCTCGAACGATAGCAGTGACGAAGGACAGAATGGCAGCCAGCATGATGACGCCGGGAAGCAGATTGCTCCCCAAGAAAGCCAGGAAGCTGAACTGCATGTTGCCGAGAGCATAGAAGTCCGAATGCAGCCCGGTTACTAATCTCTCGGCGCCTTTGACGCCGCTGGCCGTCAGCATGGATGTCTTAATCATCCGCTCCTGAGAAATGGCGGTCGCGACATTGGTCAGATCTGCTTGAATGGTACCGGCAACAGCGTAACGGTTTTCATCTAAATACAACACCATCGGAGCGCCGGTGCCCTTTGTCACGTCGCGGGCGTATTCAAACGGAATCTCAACAAATCCGTAAATCGTACCGTTTCTTAATGCCTGATCCGCTTCAGAGTGGGAGACGAACGGAACGAGGCCTACGGAGCGGGTTGCTTCAATCTTAGTAATGACATCCCGACTGATCTGAGAATGGTCGTTGTCAACGATTCCTATCGGCACCTGCGTCACGATACCGTTGCCCAGCAAGAGCCAGACAACCATTACCCAGAATAACGGCAGGAATCCGCAGAAAATAATTTCCTGCGGTGTGCGCAAGAGCCGCCGAATCTCTCGAGCCGAGACGGCTGCGGCTGCGTTTAACCAACCTATCGGGGAAAGCATTATCGGATCCTAATTTTTAAAACCGTCCACTAAAACACTCATGCCCGGACGAAGGTTCGCGACTTTCTCAACGGGACGTGCTCTGACTTCAAAAGTCTTCATGTCGTAGCCGGAATCCATACGTGTGCTTCTCCAGGTGGCGTAATTGGCTCTCGGGCTAATGTAGTAGACCTTGTAGTCGATCTTCTTGTTTCCGAGGGCCGGAACGTAGGCATGGAAAACTTTGCCGAGCTCGATGCCGGGCATGTTTTCTTCGCGGATGTTGAAAGAAGCCCACTGATCGTTTAAGTCAACTAATGTGACAACTGGGAAACCGGCAGCAGCAATTTCGCCTTCAACCAGAATGACTTTATCGACCTGTGCGTCCAGCGGAGCGTTGAGCGTTTTGTCGACGGTTAAGGATTCAACCTGTTTCACGCCTGCTTTGGCTTCAGCGGCTAAATCAAGGGCGGCAGATTTTTCCTGTTTACGGGCACCGATTTCGGCAATGTCGTACATCTGTTTGGCGGCATCGGCCTGTTGGTTTGCAGCAATCCACTGAGTCTGAACTTCATCGAATTTTTGCTTCGACACTAACCCGTCTCTGTAAAGCGCAGAAATTCGGTTGTATGTCTTAAGTGCTAAAGCTGCTGCAGCCTGAGCGCGTTCCCATTGGGCACGCGCGGCTTGTTTTTCCTGGGGACGGGCGCCTTCATCAACTAAGCTCTGTTTCGCTTGGGCGGCACGTTCCTGGGCCTGAACCTGCTGGAGTTTGGCTTCGAGTTCAGGAAGGCTCATCAGCGCGACCGGCTGATCGGCTTTAACGAAGTCGCCCTCAGAAACTAAAACCTTATGAACACGCCCCGGAACCTTTGAGGCTACGCTGATCGTACGAGACTCCATTTGCCCTTGAAGGGGTGGAGCAGGCGGGAAGGCGGCTTTATAGATGCCCCAGACAATAAAGACGGTCAGGCCTAATACAAAGATCAGCATCAGGATGACACTGATTTTCGGAGCCTTGACTTCTTGTTTGGCAGGAGTCTGAGTCGTTTGCGGCTGAAGAGGTTTATTGTTTTCTTCCATGATTAATTTTCCACAATCACTTCGTGCTTATTGACTGCATTCATAAATTCGCTCATCTGGCCGGCGATGGCATGCAGCATGGCGTAGTTCGATACGAAATCAAAGGCGGCAACGCGGCGGCCGACTTCAGCGGCAAACAGCTGGTTGCGCGCCTCATTGACATCTAGTGCAGTAGCCAGGCCTTCATCGAAGCTCTTGGATTTGAGTTTCAGGTTTTCTGCGGCCAGCTTTACGGTAGAGGCGCTCAATTTGTATTGGTCAATCGCGTTTTGAGTTCTCAGCCATGCGACTTCCACGCCGGTTCTGACTTGGTTAATGGCTTCGGCTTTGCCGGCTTCAGCTTGTCTGACGGTGGCCTCGGCACTGCGGATGCTTGCTCTTCTGTCTTTAGCATCCCAAAGCGTAATGTTTACTCCGACACCGCCGATCCAGTTCGGCTCAACCAGAGTTTGATAATGCTTAATAAAGTTGTAGGTACCGAAGGCAAAGACTTGCGGCATCCAAGCCCCCTTGGAGGCTTTAACACCTTGCTGAGCCTGGTCCGCCTTTGCTTGGATGACAGCGATCTGAGGGTTGGAAGCAAGCGCAGTATCAACCCAATATTTCAAAGGTTCGAGCGGGCGATTCAAGACAAAAAGCGGCGTCGTTAACTTTCCGAATTCATCGTCTCTGAGCAGGCGAGCTAGCTGAAGGCGCGCGACCTTGGCGTTGTCTTTGGCCTTGAGGTATTCACGGTTTCTGTTGTCGCGCTGGACCTGAACGGACATTCGTTCGATCTTGCTGATCATTCCCTGCTTTTCGAATTTCTTCGCTTTTGCAAGTTCACGATCCTGATGGTGCAGCATGTCCTTTTGAAGTTTTTCTACAGAGAGTGCCAGCTGTGTTCCGAAGTAGTAGCCGGCAAGCTGCGCATCCAGATCTTCGCTGTCAGCACGCTTTTGAGCGACCGCCTCATCGACGGCGTATTTACTTGCATCCTGCATGGCAGAAATCTTTCCGCCGGTATAAATCGGCCAAGTGGCTGTTGCTGCGACACGAGGGCCGTTTAATGACATTTTTTCGTGCAGTCCGACGGAAAAAGAACCCGGCAGTTGGACCGGCAGAGCGCCGGCCAATGGATTCGGAATCGACTTATCAATATCGATCTTCTTTTGTCCTGCGATTTGCATGGCCTGCAAGGTCACGGTCGGACCGCCGAGGGTTTCCAAAGATTTTTGAGTTTCACGTTTGCTTTGGACTTGCTCTTCGCTGGCCTTGAGCTTGTCGCTTCGTTCATAGAGCCAATCGCGTGCGACGGGGAAGCTCAGTGGCAACGCAGCACTGCATTGCTGGGCAGCGCAAAGCGCGAGAGCGGCAAGAGCAAATTGAATAGGTTTGTTCATTCTAAATATGAAATCAAAAGCGCATGAATAGGAGGATTGTAACTGTCCCGCCATATGTTTGTTCGGGTTTGTAAGAAATCGAGGAGCAAAGAAAAAGGTTGTAAAGGTATCCCAAACATGCGCTACCTGTTCCTTGATAACCATTGCCTATGGAACAATTAGTTTTGGGACAGCAGGAACTGCAATTTTTCCGAAAGTTTTAGAGTCAAGAAAGTCAATCTCTTATGCAGATAGAGCATGAAATAAAAAGTTCCCGCTCTGAGCAAAGTGATTGGCATTTCTCAGCACTCCTTTTTTTGGGAAAAACTGTATAAGGAGCTTTTTTCGTGCTTAATTTGCACGGAATTCCGTAGAATCTCAAACAGAAGGCCGGATACAAACGTAGCGGCAAAGTAATCCAATCGCAGAGAAAAAATGTTAAGCAGTCAGTGGAAAGCTCTTCATCTCGGTAGATGGGAACTCTTGTTCAAGATTATGGATGAAGGTTCCATTACTCGCGTTGCCGATATTGAAAACCTTCAGCGTTCTCAGTTGTCACGGATGATTTCCGGATTGGAAGAGGAACTCGGTATAAAGCTCTTAGAACGCCGCGGTAAACGCTTAAATCCGACTCAAACGGCTCTTGAACTTCGTTCTAAGATTGAACCGCATATCACATTGGTTCGTCGAGCCTTGGAGAAGACTTCTGAGCTCGAGGAAGGCGACGCGGGCAGCATTCGTTTCGGCGCGATGCCAGGATTTCTTCAGACCCAAGTAGTTCCGCTGATCGCAGAATTCCAGCAATTACATCCGCAAGTGACTTTCGATGTTATCGGAGACGATAATCCAAAGGCTTTCATGGGAGGAGAATGTGATTTGATGCTCTATTACGGACCGGTAAATGATGCAAATCTTGTCGAAAACTGGGTGACTCGATCTTTATTCATTCCTTGCGCTTCGCCAAAATATTTAGAAAAAGCCGGTTATCCTGAAAATCCGGACGAACTGTCCAATCATGCCGGTGTGGTCTATACGGGACGAGTCAGGCCGCATTCGGAAGTTTTGGTTAAGAACGGACGGCAGCAGACTTTTCGCTGGAAGTCGATGATTCGCTTCAACAATATCTTGTTGGCAAAAACCGCAGCGGTAGAAGGTTGCGGCATTGTGCTCGATATGCCGCTTCATCATTGTTTCGAGGAAGTCATGAACGGACAGCTTATCCCGATCCTCAACGGCTGGCAGATTCCGAATCTCGATAATTACATCGGTTCAACGTTAGCAGCCTCTAAATTGAGACGAGTTCAGATGTTCATCGATTTTTACGTTAGAAGGAGAAGAGAAATCGAAGGCGAACAAAAAAGGCGCCTGCAGGAAAAATACAACTTCATTATTTAGTAGAAGATTCCGGTTTACCAAACGATAAGAAGCCGGAACATTGATGCTAGGTAACTGCATAGATGAAGAAGAAAATAGAAACAGTCCAAATCTGGTCGGCAAAAGGTCTTTCGGACCTTTCCGGCGAAACATACCTCGCTAGAAGACAGGCTTTACTGAACGGCATTTCGATGATTGACCGACTTCAGTTTTATAAACCTGGAGATGAAGTTGCAGCGCTGCAATTAATCGAAATTTTGGAACAAATCTCCCGTCTCAAAGAAACGCTGTTAGCCGCTTGTCGGGCAGCCGAAACCCTATCCTCTGCCGACAGCAAAATTGCTGCAGAGAAAGTCTTCATTCTTGAAACGATAGACAGCGCTGAAAAAGCTATTCAGAAAGTCAAAGAAAATCTACAAGAAGCGGCTGAAAAAAATACGTTTCGTTCAGACAAGCTCGAACGCTGGCTCCAACAGCTGTCTTGTCTTAAAGAAATAAAGCCTTGGCTGAACTTTTCCGGAGCAACTTTGGAAGAAGAACGGCTGATCCTCGGGCCGTTATTTTCGTTGTATACGCATCTCAAAAGCAGCATTCGGACGAGTGTGACGCTGCCGGACGGAACCGTAAAAAAATCGACGCCTTCTGTCGCCAACTTTGCGGTCAAAAACACTTCGGATCCAGAACTGAGAACTTTGTTCTTCAACGCTTTGTCTGCTTGTTTTGCGACAAATTCCTCCATGTTTTGCGACATTCTTAATGCCGTAGCCGGTGCGCATTTACTCAGAGCCTCCAGGCTCGGCATGAGTACGCTTGACTACGCATTGATTATCGAAGGCCTGGATAGAAAGAGTTTCGAAGCAATGCGCAGCGCTTTTTCCAAGAAGCTGTCTGAGATTCGCGAATGTCTTCGGTTTGTAGCTCCTTATATTAATCAAGGCACTAATCGTCCGGATGCCCGCACGATTCCGGTGGCATTGTTGGGTTCGGCACTCCCGCATCTTGAAGGCCCCGAATCTCTGAAGACATTTGACGGAACGCTAAAGGAAATCACAGAGGCCGTCGAACCATACTTTTCGGAGTTTCGGGATTTCATCGAGATCTGCAGACAAGGTCATTGGCTGGAGACGCATAATTATTCGGCCGGTTCAGGAGGCGCTTGGTGCGTTGAAGTTCCTTACGACAAAGCGGTGGCGATATACGTCGATTACCAGCCGAACATCAACCGGTCCTTTGAAACTGCCCACATCTTAGGCGACGCGTTTTTTAGATACTCGATCAGTGATCTTCCGATGCAGGAGAGGAGACTTTCCGAAACACGATATGAACTAATCGGCCGTCTTTTTGAAGAGCTGTTACTAGGGAGACTGGTGCAGGAAGCTTCTTCACCTCAGGAAAAAGCTGCAGTGCTTTGGCATGGTTTGCGGCGGATCATGATCAATTTAGTTGAGATTCCGTTTAGATTCAAGCTTGCAGAAGAGATCTTTAAAGCGCGGAAAAACGGGTACCTTTCCGTCGAAGATATCAATAAACTGACCAGAAAATGCTGGAGTGACTGCTACGGTGACACGGTTGAAGGCGTAGACCAGTACATGTGGGCCAGAAAGCCGCATTTCTACAACGTATATAACGCAGACTCACCGCACCATGATTTTCAATATACCGTCGGATTTTTGTCGGCCAACAAAATGCTGAAAAAACTGCGCGAAATACGAAGCGAGGATATCCCACGTATTTGTAGATCAGTGCTTCTTGACAATGCTACGCTGACATTCGAAGAGGTCTTCTCAAAGAACTTCAACGCCGATATTCGAACAGAACAATTTTGGACGAATGCCATCGAGGAGTCCCTCCATCCTCTTCGTGACATTCGTCCATACGTCGGTGAACTAGATCGATCTCAGGGCTAACGAGCCCGTTCTTTTAGGTTAGAAGTAATGAGACAGACCGAGTGTTCCATAGAAACCTCTAGGCTTGACGGACTGACCGCCGGATTTGTATTTTGCGGCAGATCCGCCGATAGCACTGTACAAACGAGTGGTCTTTGAGAAAGGATACTGATATCCGATGGCAACAAATCCGCCGTCTGCCTTGAGTTTGTTTGCAAGTTCATCGGTTTTGGCATGTACATAACCGACCGCGCCCAAGACTTTTCCGCCCATCACCGGAGTTGAGAAGCCGAGAATGAGGTTCTCACCTTCCAGGCCGTCAAGTTTCTTCATTTGGGCCGATGTGATGCTTCCGATGCCGTGGTCTTTCAAAGCGCTATAAGAAGCGGTTCCCATGGCGTCGGCGTTTTTGAAGTACTGCAATGACAGATAAGCTGTGGCAGCAGAAAACTTCCAGTTTCCGCCCGCAGTGATACGCCACATGTCCTTCGGATTCCTCTTTTCCGTGGTTAAAGCTTCGTTCACTCGTTCAAATAAGACAACTGTCTCTGCGGGACCTCCTTTCCAAGTGACGCCAAAACCAAAGTAGTGATTAGAAGTAGAACGGTTTTCTTTGCCTTCTTCACCCATGGAATATTCCGTTGTCAGCTGCAGGCCCTTATATTCCGGGGAGCGATAAGTAAAGGCATTGTCAAAACGAGATGCAGGCATTTTGCCGTAGACAATGTTTTGATTGCCGAGTTCCCAAATACCTGTTCCGAATGGGTTGACGTTACCCAGCATATTGAAGCTTCCGCCGTCGGTGCCGAGGATTGAAGAGCGCCCGGCCGCCAATGTACCGAATGGAGAGACAATCTGAAGAGTTGCTTCACGGCTGAAGGCGAGTCCTTCGGTTGCTTCGGCACCGGTGTCCGCTTCAAAACCGTTTTCTAAAACGAACTTAATTTTGTAACCGCTGCCTAAGTCCTCTTCTCCTTTGATGCCGATGCGGTTGGATGTGCCGGCGCCGGTAACCATCTGAGCATTGTTCTCTTTTGAACCGAAACCGTCGTTGATTCTTGAAATGCCGACGCCGAGGTCGATGCGCCCGTAAACAGTGACGGAATCCTGAGCTGCTGCGACAGAGCCGAAAGCAAGGACGGAAAGGAGGGCTAATGTGAGTTTTTTCATGTCGGATTTGATGTTGAGTTAAACAAGAAGGAGAGTGAAAGCAATGGCAGTTAAGCTCACCGGTGCTGAACGTTTAATGACTTCAAGCGGAGATGTACCGGCAATGCCTGCAATAAGGATGACGCCGGCTGCAAGCGGAGAAGAAACACGACCTAACGTTGCAGACAAACAAGTCAGGAAGCCAAGGTCCTGGATCTTCATGCCGAATTCGGCTGCGTGAGGAACGACGGATTCGCAGAAAGCGAACGCCGCAGCATTACCGGATCCGGTCATCACACCAAGAATGTACGGACCGAAGGAGCCGCCGAGTTTGGCGATTTCGGAAGAATCTTTCAAAAAGTCGATGAAACCGGAAACTACGCCGCAGCTCCTTAAGCCGGCGGCAAAGACACCTGCAGCAATAATTAAGCCGATGATGCTGCCGTAGCCGGAGCCCATGCCGTCAAAGAATTTTTTAACGAGTTCGGCAGGATTGCTGCGTGTGACGAAGATGACATAGATGAAACCGATCAACATGGCGGTTGCAACACTCATCTTTACTTTGGGGAACCAAAGAGAGATGACAAAGAGCAAGACAACCGGAAGGAGAGGAGCAAAAGCCTTGAGAAGGTTGGGATGCTGGGGAAGTTCCGGCAGAGGGCGAATGAGTCCTTTTTCGTTAATGGACTGCTGGAAGCCGCCTTTCTTATAGTCACCGAAGATGAAGCAAATCGTGGTTAAAGCAACAATGCAAAGTCCGAAAAGAATCAGGATGTTGAAAGAAATGTGGTTTATCTGATCCATCACCGGAATTCCGGCTAACTGCGCAACTAGAATGTTGTCGGTAGAACCCGGAGACCAATAGTTCGGAAGTGTGGCGGAAATAATGGCGGCAGCGGCGATTGCCGGTCTGAAGCCTGCTCGGAGCATGAGCGCGATAAGTGTCGGACCGATGGCCGCGCATAAGCCGGCTAATGAGCCGATGGCCAAGGAAGCGACACCTGTCACCAACATGCAGCACGGGAGAAGCAGAATACCGAGTTTATTAAGCGGTTTGGTAAGGAGGCTGACCAAATGAAGATCGCATTTGGTCAAAGTAACGCAGGCCGCAAAGCCCATGGACGAGCAGATTGAGATAATTAACGCACGGTTTGTCATGGACTTGTCAAACTGTTCGAAGGCTGCCATCGGATCCAACGAACAACAGCACATTACTAAGCCGGCGAGCAGCAGGACTAAGCGTGTTTCATAACGCTTAATAAGTCCGTAAATAGTTGCGATGACGGCGGCCAAAGCAACCCAAGCGGAAAAGGACATTTTTTGCCTCGTAGAGTGGAGTGAACGAGGCTATGTTAAAGATGTAACTTAAATTTACAAATAAGCAAATCCAAGTAAATCAATTGGGATATTCACTAATTTCATTCAAATTTATTCTGGATTTTTGATTGATTTATATATTTGAAAAATAAATAAAAAATATTAAAAATATTACTTAATAGGTAGGTGGTTCTACTTATAACATTATCTTGTATTTAAGAAAATAATTTGCGTTGTTCAAGTTCAAATTCCTATCGAAAAATGACGGTAAAAAAATTCCCAAACTTAGTTCCGCAATTCCTGAATTACGCGAAGTTTGAAACCCAATCCTGCCGAGAAAGTCAGGATGAACCTTCCTCTCCGAATCAGCTCAAGATGGCTGAGTTTTTGGTAGAGGAGCTCAAGTCTTATGGTTTGAAAGATGCTCACATCGGCAAAGGAGGCGTTGTTTACGCTTCTTTGGAGGCTACAAAAGGATCAGGGGATTGCCCTGCCATCGGTTTGATTGCTCATATGGACACTTCTCCGGATGCCCCTGCAGTCAACATCAAACCTCAAATTATTCGGGTCGAAGCCGGTGATGTGCTTTTGAATCCGGAAAAGCAAATTTACTTCCGTGAAAAAGATTTCCCTGAGATCAAGAAGTACGTCGGTCAGGAAGTGATTTTCACCGACGGAACCACGCTTTTAGGCGCAGACGATAAAGCAGGAGTTGCCGCCATCACAGCTTGCATGGCCTATCTCAAAGATCATCCGGAAGTTCCGCATGCCAAGATTTGTGTCGCATTCACTCCTGACGAAGAGATTGCTAAAGGAACGGTGAATTTTGATATTCCGCATTTCGGTGCTCAATACGCTTATACCTTTGACGGTGGTGAAATCGGTACCCTGGAGACTGAGAACTTTAATGCGGCAACCGCTATGGTTACGATCAAAGGAGTGGTTGTCCACCCGGGTCTTTCTAAGGGCAAGATGGTCAACTCGATCAAATTGGCCTCCCGCCTAATAGATGCTTTTCCTGAAGATCAGTCTCCGGAAACTACTGAAGGTTACGAAGGATTCATACATCCGAATAAGATTGAAGGAACAGTGGCTTCTACTTCAATCCGAATCTTGATTCGTGACCACGACAAAGAAAAATTTGAAGCGAAGAAAGCTCTTCTAAAAGATTTGACTCAAAAACTTGCGGCTGAAGAACCGCGTGCAGACATCTCACTAACTATCAAAGACAGCTATGAAAACATGCGTCCGTACCTCGAGAAAACACCGAAGGTCATGGAAATTGTGAGAGAAGCCTATCGCCAGGCCGGCATTCCTATTTCGGAAGAACCGATTAGGGGCGGTACAGACGGCGCTCGCCTTTCTGTCCGAGGTTTGCCCTGTCCAAATGTTTTCACAGGCGGCCTGAATTTCCATAGTGTCTATGAATGCATTCCCATCCCCTCGCTCGAGGCTGCAGCGGAAGTTGCATTGAGTTTGGTCAAACTTTCCGCAGAGGTTAAGACATTGCAATAGATACATTTGAGGTGGTAGTCCTTCCTTTTCAGAGATCCTAGGAAGAAGTTTCGGCTCCTTTTTCTAATCGAAAGAGGAGCTCTTTTTTCTCTGATTGAAGCCAAACACAAAAAATAAGCTGCTTGAGGACTTTCAAGCAGCTTAAAAATCAACTAAAGCTAAAAAGCCATTAGCTCATTGCAAACATCAGGAGCGTTACTACAATCAATGCAACAATCGCCGGAATGGCAGTGCGTTTAACGACTTCCATCGGGTTGACTCCTGCGATACCTGCCAAAATAATGACGCCGCCTGCAACCGGAGACATCGAACGTCCTAAACCTGCAGCGATCTGAGCTACAGCGCCCAACTGAACAATGGTCAGGCCAAAGTCAGCGGCATTCGGAGTAATTGCCTGGTTGAAGGCTAAGGCGGCAGCGTTGCCGGAACCGGAAATAGCGGCCATCACGAACGGACCTGCAGCAGCTGCAAACATGGCGACAGACTGAGAACCTTTCATCGCATCGACGAGGGCGCCGGTTAAGCCGATGGCTTTCATGCCCGACGCAAACATAGCAGCGGCAGCAATCAGGATAACGACGTCGCAGAAACCGTCACCGGCACCACGGCAGAACTTCTTGGAAGCGTCGCCGATTTTTTGTTTGTTGACTAAAGCAACAATCAAGCCGATGGCTGTACCGATCAGCATGCAGACGGGAACCGAGAAAGCCTTTGTCGGGAGAACACCGACCTGTTTGGAAGCAAGAACCAGCAATGCAAGCGGAATAATCGGGATGATGGCTTTGATCGGGTTGACCTTGAAGTCTTTCTGGATTTCTTCGCCTTCAGGAAGTTCTTTGACAATTTCCGTTGATCCGACGCCTTCTTTCAAGACAATGCAGATAATCGTCAGACAGATGGCAGCGACCAGTGCACCGATAGCGCAGGGGAGAGCTTCCTGCATAATCACGATCATTGCATCCGGAGCCGGAATTTCTTTGGCTTTAAAGGCAATGTCGGCGATCTGAGGATTGAACATCAAGCCGGGGCTGACGACGGAACCCCATGTTCCGATAAACACAGCGGCTGCGGCCATCACGGGACGGACCTTCAAGGCGATTAAAGCCGGAATAAGCAGAACACCGACTGCCGCAGCAATACCGGCAGCAGACGGGAGAACAATGTTGAGCAGCCAAGTAATAATGACGGCACCGGGGATAACAATAACCGGAACGCGAGCCAGCGGCTTAACTAAAAGATTCACTAAATGGTCGGAGCACTTGGTGAAAGTCATAACGTATCCGAAACCCATCACGGTAACGATGGTCGGAACCAGGCCTCCGTTAACTAATTGCTTAACGAAAGCATCAACGGCGGCGGAGATTCCTCCGTTTGTGCCGACAACAACTTGACCGATGAAAGCCATCACCAAGCCTGATAAGGCAAGAACCAAACGAGCTTCGTAATTCTTGTAAATCAAGTAGAACGTTACGACGACGATTGCTAATCCAATCCAGATCATGATATTTACTCCTGAGATTTGTCATTGAGAAGTTTTTCGAACGCTTCGTCGAGCGCTTTATCGCTGTCTGCTAAGGCAGCCCGCCATGCACGGAGACGCTGTGCGTCTTCTTCCAACCGTATGGCGATTTCGTCTAATCCTCTCCGAACATTGGCCGGAGCGGGAGAGCCGGCTCCGACATCCGAATGGACGGCATGTTCCGGAGATAGAACCGTGCGGAATTCTTCTTGTGTAAGTTCAAACGGAAGTCGTTTGCCTTCAAGCTGCTCGGTGACATTGCCGAAGATTTCTTTTGCGGCTTCAAACGGGAAGTTGTCCGGATGAAGGTCTCGTGCTCTGGCATATGTCACGATTTGGCTGGCAAAGGTGTGACCGATGCGGAAAGGAATTCCGAATTGTCTTTGTAAGGCTTCAGCAAGTGCCATTGTGGTTGTCCAATCACTGTTGAGTTCTTCCAAACTGCGAGCGGGATTGACCTTAAGAAGTGAGAAAGCTTGTTCCATCAATTCCAACATCTCGACACCTTTGACGAAAACACCGGAACAGTCTTCCAACACGCTTTCTTTGTTGTCATACATTCCGAGCTGTAGGTTGTGAGCTCGTAAAAACGATGTCTGCATAGCCCCGACTACATCGCTTGCCGTTCCGCGAGTCTTGTTGAGAATGCCGGGATTGCGTTTCTGCGGCATCGCTGAAGAGCCGTAAGCGGCGCCGGACTCTAAAAGCAGCCAAGGACGGGTCTGGGAGTACTGTTGCGCGAGGTCTTGAACGAGTGTGCCGATTCGGATGGCAACATTGGCAGCATTCGAAGCAGCTTCCAGGGGAATGTCAAAGAGGCTGATTTGAGCGGCATCCAGCCCGTTCGTAATAGGTTTTTCAAATCCCAATAATTCGGCCAGGCGTTCACGATTTAACGGCCAGCTGGAACAGGCAAGAACAGCAACGCCAAGTGCGGACTGATTGATGCGTTTGTAGCTTTCAATGATTCGGTCGGAGTCTCGCTGGAAAGATTCCAAAAAGCCCCAGAGGTAGAAAGCCAAAGTGATCGGCATAGCCTGAACGCCGTTGGTGTACGCCGGAATGTATGTTTCAATATTTTCTCGAGCGATCGAGAGAAGTCGTGTCCGCAGTTTGTTTAATGCTTCATAAAAGTCCAGAACCGCTAAGCGCAAGCGTGCCTCGTTTAATGTCGTGAACATATCTTGGCGGCTTCTTCCTGTGTGAATGAGCGTAGCCTCCTCACCGCAGGATTCGATCAGCATTTTTTCTAACGGCATAATGTCCGTGAGCCGCGGGACGCCGGGTTGGTTCTGGATATCTTCTGCATGTTTTTGGGCGGCAGCTATTCGAGAGGCGATGTGGGGATTGATGATCCCTTCTTCTGCCAGCATCACCAGAGATGCACGATTCATACGATTTTGCCAATAGGCCCAATCTTTGGCTTCGGCTTCTTCACTGGTCGCCTTGAAATTATCCTTTCCCCAAGGTGTGACACGGAGTGTCATTTGAGATCTCCTTTAGAGGTTGAGATATTTCAAGTCTAGGCGTCTTTACAAGTTTTAATGAGAGTGGTTTTGCATGAATAACCGTTCAAAAAATGCACGGACAACAAATCTACAGAAGATGAATAGGCAAGAACAATAAGAATTTATCTATTAAGACGGGGACATGAAAAATTATTGATATAAAAATCTCACGAGTATTCGTGTGATTTTTGGATGATAAGGGAAAAACCTAATTAGACGAGGCTGGAAGTTTTTCAAATCAAGGATTTTGCACAGACAACAAAAAATCCTCCTGCCTTACGGCAAGAGGACTCTTATAAAACATCTGCAGTCGGATTACTTCAGGACTTCAACCGGAGCATCGACTTCGTATTCAGTCTTGAGAAGGTCTTTGTCGACTTCGACGACTAACTTGACGGTATTTTCGGGCTTGACGTTCTGACCGTTCCAATATTTGCGGTCAATTTCAAGTTCAACGGTGCCGGTAGCATCCTTGAATTCGTACTTGTCACCCCGAACGTTCCGTATGATGTTGCCTTTCAAGATCATGTGAGCGTCATCGGGAAGAGTTTTGAGCTGAGCTACAGTGCCTTCCTGAGTGGCGCCGGGGCCGGTGAATCCGCCCGTCTGAGCCATAGCCGGAGCAGCGGCAACGACAGAAGCTAAAGCAACTGCAGATAATACTTTCTTAACCATTGGTGTCTCCTTAAATGTATTAGTCTCATCCTAAATCTTCGGGTTAGGAGTGGATAAATTTTTCACGCACAATGAGTATGTTGGCGCTCAAAAAGAGCTCACGCTTTGACACAGAAGCGGAGGAATTGAACCGTACCGACCAGCAGGCCAATTACTAGAACTTCCAAGCAAAAAATTACACGCCTTGGAGAGGCGTGTAAGAGATATCAAAAATTTTGAAGTTCCCGATTAATCGAATAAGGCTAGGACACCGGATAAAGGCGCAAAGTCGAAAGCCTGTTTTGCATGCGGTCTGACTTTTGGCTTGGCGTGCCATGCAATAGACAGTCCGGCAGCTTCCAGCATAGGAATGTCATTGGAGCCGTCCCCCATGGTAATGAGCTCGGAAAGTTCAATTCCGTGCTGCAGAGCATAGGCCGAAACATAAGAAATCTTGCCGCGTCCGTCGATAATCGGTGTTCCGAACGGTCCCGTGACACGACCGGTCAATTTTCCGTCAACAATTTCCAGTTCGTTGCTGATCACGTGGGTGAATCCGTACCGTTCTTTAACGACTTCCGTCACACAGCTAAAACCGCCCGAGACGAGCAGCATCGGAATTCCGGCTTCCTTGAAGGCGGCAACAAGTTTTTCGGCTCCTGGGTTGGGCTTAATGTGGCGGTCGATTAGCCGATCCACGATAGAGGCGTCGGCGCCCGCCATCAGTTTTACGCGAGCAGTCAGGCTTTCTGCGTAATTTCTGATTTTGCCCTGCATCGCGAGCTCAGTGATGTGGGCGACTTCCTCACCTTTTCCGACGAAAGATGCCATTTCATCGAGCGTTTCCAAGTTTAGGAAAGTGGAATCCATATCGGTCGCAAAAAGCTTGAAATTCTTTAGCTTTAATCCCGGTTCGATCCAGTTGGCATCGATCTGCAGTGCTCTCGCCTTTTGGGCCCAGCGCGCCTCGAATTCCTCTCGGTTGACACGGCGCAGACGAACCGCACAGGGATCCTTGATCGTGCCTTTTTTGCCAATGGTGTGAAGAAACTTTTCTAAAGTTTCTTCGCGTCCGATCTTGGTTTGAAGAACTAAATCGTGACTCACTTGAGCTCCTTGAGGATTCTTAGAATGTTGTCGCCCCTTTTTTCGGCGGTATCACTGTAAGTTTCTAATCGTAACCGATTCGGCCCGAGCATGCGCATATTTCGGTTTGCTTGAAGCATGCGGAAGAACTTTCCGGGGTCAAACGAGGGTTTATCTTTAAAAGTGAAGATGATGGAGTCTTCTCCGGCGTCAATCTTCAAAACCCCCAACGGTTTGGCTTCCACACGAATGCGGTGCGTGAGGATCAGATTCTTGGCTTCCTGTGTCAGCTTGCCGTAACGATCAGCAATTTCTTCCTGAATCTGATAAAGGTCTTCTTTGTTCTTCACTTGTGCGAGGCGTTTGTAGAACGTCAGGCGGTTATGGACGTCTGGCACATAGTCTGAACGAAGCAGGGCAGGCGCATGCAGATTGATGTCTGTCGTGGCTTCCAGCGGCTGAAGCAGATCGGGTTCGCGGCCTTCTTTTAAGGCAGTGACGGCAGAATCGAGCATCTGGGTGTAGAGGTCGAAACCTACACCGGTCATGGAGCCGGACTGATGCTCGCCTAAGACTTCACCGGCGCCGCGAATTTCTAGGTCATGCATGGCTAAATAGAATCCGCTGCCAAGCTCTTCCATTTCTTTAATGGCTTCTAGCCGCTTCTCGGCATTTTTGGTCATCGCACCTTCGCCGGGTGTCAGCAAATACGCATAAGCCTGATGGTGCGAGCGTCCCACGCGGCCTCTCAGCTGGTGGAGCTGAGCCAGTCCGAATTTGTCGGCACGATGCATGATGATCGTGTTGGCGTTCGGAATGTCGATGCCGGTCTCGATAATGGTCGTGCAGAGGAGGACGTTCGTGCGCTGAGCATAGAAGTCACGCATGACGCGTTCAAGTTCCCGCTCGTTCATCTGACCGTGTGCAACGCCGATACGGGCTTCCGGAAGAAGCTGCTCGAGCCGCATACGGGCGTTTTCAATGGTTTCGACTTCGTTATGAAGGAAGTAAACCTGACCGCCGCGCTTTAACTCGCGCAGCACGGCTTCTCGAATCAGAGAGTCGCTTTCACGCTGAACAAAGGTCTTGATGGCCAAACGTTTTTGCGGCGCAGTTGCGATAACGGAGAAATCACGAATGCCTTCCAAAGACATCGATAGGGTTCGAGGAATCGGGGTAGCGGTCAGCGTCAGGATGTCGACTTCAGATCGAAGGGATTTGAGCTGTTCTTTCTGACGAACACCGAACCGATGTTCTTCGTCAATCACAACGAGTCCGAGGTCTTTGAACTGAACTTTATCGGAGAGCAGTTTGTGCGTACCGACGACGATGTCGATCGCGCCGTTTTTGATGCCTTCGATCGATGCGTTCACTTCCTTTGAAGAACGGAATCGGGATAGCTCGGCAATTCTCACCGGCCAGTTGGCAAAACGATCCCGGAAGGTCTGGGCATGCTGTTCGGCCAGCAGCGTTGTCGGGCAAAGCACTGCGACTTGTTTTCCGCCCATGACAGCCATAAACGCGGCGCGAAGAGCAACTTCGGTCTTACCGAAGCCGACGTCCCCGCAGACCAAACGGTCCATCGGTTTGTCCGAGATCATGTCGCGGTAAACAGCGTTAATAGCGGCGAGCTGGTCTTCCGTTTCTTCAAAAGCGAAGGCTTCGGAGAACGCTTCGTAATCAGCCAGACTGAATTTGAAAGCGTAGCCCTTGCGGGATTGACGCAGGGCATAAATATTCAGGAGTTCTGCTGCTGTATCGCGAACCTGAAGGGCGGCTTTCTTGCGTGCTTTTTCCCAATCGCCCTTGCCCAAGGAGTGCAGAGGAGCGGTTTCCGGATCGGCGCCGGAATAGCGAGAGATCAAATGCAGCTGAGCGACCGGAACATAAAGCTTGGCGTCTTTGGCGTAGTCAATCTGCAGGAATTCTGCTTCCCCGTCCGGCGTGCTCATTGAAGTCAGACCGCGATAACGACCGACACCGTGATCCAAATGGACGACCGGATCTCCGACTTTAAGTTCGGAGAGGTCGCGAATCATCATCTCGATGTTGCTTTCGCGCTCGGTTCTGCGGCGACGGCGTCTCACCGGACGATCGGAGTTCGAATAAAGTTCTGTCTCCGTCAGAATGGAAATCGGCGGATTCTCCAGTTCCATTCCGTCGTAGAGCGGACCGTAGCAAAGCGCAAAGTTATCTCCGCTCTCTAAGAACTTCTCAAATCCCGGCACCAAAGGCGCTTTCAGTCCGTTCTCTTTAAAGACGTCTGAAATTGTTTCCAGGCGGCCGGCGGAATTCGCCATGACTAAGAGTTTGCGGCCTCGGGCCGAGCAAAGATCCTTGTAGGCCTTAAGCCCTTCGAGGGGATCATCTTTTCTGCGCTCGATGGCAACCGAAGGGAAGTTCGGTGTTGCATTTTCTTTATCGGTTAGCGACAGGCGAGCATAGCTGCCGGCAAGTTCAAAAAATTGAGGCGCACTCAGATAAAGGCGTTTGAAATCTAAAATCGGACGTTCACCGTCAGCGCGAAGGAACTTAGCGCGCTGTTCGGTTTCTTTGTCGAAATGTTCGATGGCGCTGTTGACGTCGCCCAAAAGAATCAGAGAGGCGTCCGAACCGATGTAATCGAAGAGTGTTTCCGTTTCGTCAAAGAAGAGCGGCAGGTAGTTTTCTACGCCGGGGGCGGCAATGCCGTTTTCGATGTCTTTGTAAAGCGTGACTTTGCTCGGATCGCCTTCAAAGGTTTCGCGCCAGCGGGAGCAGAAAGCTGAGCGCGCCTGTTTATCCATCGGAAATTCATGGGCAGGAAGCAGACGAATCTCATCAACTTTTTCTACGGATCGCTGGTTATCAGGATCAAATACTCGGATCTCGTCGAGTTCATCGTCAAAAAAGTCGAGTCGATAAGGTTTGGCCGCGCCCATCGGGAAGAGGTCAAGCAAGCCGCCGCGGCTGGCAAACTCTCCGGGTGCGACCACTTGAGAAACATGCTCGTAGCCTCTGGCCACTAATTCAGCACGTAAGTCCGTCGGATCGATGCGGTCGCCCTTGCGGAAGAAGAAGGTTGTTGAGCCGATATAGTTTCTCGGTGCAAGACGTTGGGTTGCAGTGCTGGCAGAAACGATTAAGACGTCGACGGGATCCTGACGTTTTTGACGATTTAAAAGCAAATACAGAGTCTGAAGGCGCTCACCGACAAGATCGGCGTGAGGGCTCAGCACGTCATAAGGCAAGGTTTCCCAATCCGGAAAAACCGTAAGCTTTAAAGAAGAATCAAACCACGTGACTTCGTCCTGAAGGCGAATGACATCACTCGGGTCGGCGCAAATAACCGTCAGCAGCTTGTTTTGCTTTTTGAGCTGAACCGCGTTTTGCGCGATGGACATGGCAAGCGCACTGCCTGCCGGACATTTTTCTCGATATTTGTCTGAGGGTTTTATTTCTGCAAGAGATTTTCCGATAACGGGTAAAGAATCAAATATCGTTTCTTTCATTTGTTATTAGCTCAACGTATCGAGTATTAAGCACCAATCCAGCCATGCCTTGCGCTTTTCCTGTGGAGAACGCAGCAGGTAAGAAGGATGATAAGTCACGATGACCTTCCGGGGCTTGCCTTGTACAGTCAAATTGTGCACTTTGCCTCGATAAGGATTGAGCGTTTTGAGGTCGGGGAAGAACCAGGACGCGGCGGGTTTCCCCATTGCCACAATGACTTCCGGATCGATCAGTTCGATTTGGCGCTCTAGGAACGGACGGCAGGCCATGGTTTCGGCCTTTTCCGGCGTGGCATTCAAAGGAGGACGGCACTTCAGCGTGTTGAAAATGCACAAATCCTTCTCGCGGTCCAGCTTTGCTGCCTCAAGGATCTTATCGAGCAATTTGCCGGACGGACCGACAAAGGGCTGTCCCAAACGGTCTTCTTCTGCACCCGGAGCTTCTCCGATCAGCATTAGGCGGCAGGGCGGGTTGCCTTGCCCGAAAACAGGATGCAGGCGGCTTGAAGAGATTTCGCAGGCGCGGCAGTCTTGAACGAGCTGCTTTAAGGTTTGCCAATCTGCCGTTGCGATCTGGTGTATACGCACTTCCGTATAGGCTTCAGGTCGAACACCGCGGGCTTCGCTGGCACTGCGATAGGCAGGCTTAGCAGCCGGCTCGGGCCGTGCGCTTCTTGGCGGAGGAGCATTACGGTCGGGAATAATTGACGTGACGCGTGAGGGCGTCGTTGCCGGATTGTTGGCGGCAGGTGTCGGGACGGCCTCAGAAGATTGAGGTGCATGATTGACAAAAGAAGCAGCGGCAGGCGGAGTCGTCGAAGCCTGCGGCTGATAATTCTGAGAAGCAGCCGCGGCCTCCGCCTTGGCCTTTACAGCTTCTTCGGCAGCTTTGGCTAGCTCATCCCGTTCAATCCATTGCGGACCGATCCCGAGCGCTTTCCATATTTCCGACTTCCTTTGGTCAAGCACGTTTTATTTCTTCCTATACGCGTGCATCGTGATGGCGTCTTCCCGACCGTTGGGGGCAGGATAGTAGCCCTTGCGTCGGCCCATCATGATGAATCCGAATTTCTCGTAGAGTTTAATCGCTCCGAGGTTGCCGGCTCGAACTTCCAGGAACCAATGCTCAATATTGCGTTCGCGGCCGAGTTTGCTCAGCTCATTCATGAGCATCGTGGCATAACCTTTACGGCGAGACAGCGGATTGACGGCGATGCGCAGCAGTTCGCCTTCGTCAAAAATACTGCTGAAAATCGCATAGCCCTCAAGCTCACCGTCTCTTCTGAGAACAAGACAGGTGTCTTTCTTCAGAGAACCGGAGAATGACGTTCGAGCCCACGGATCATAAAAGATGGAGCGGTCAAGAAGGACAACATCATCGATGTCATCCGAAGTCATTCGGGTGATGAGGAGATTTTCAGCCATAAGATTCTCAACGGGATTTCTCTGCTTTACGTTCTTCTATCGTCAATGCAACATGATCACGAACGTAGAGCGGGGACGCTTCTGCGGCGTCTACGGTTTTATTTTCTTCAAAATATTTTTGGGCGAGCGGCACGATCATCTGGGCGTTGACATCGTCCGTGGAAAGCAGTTTCTTGGGTGCGTGATCACCGATCTCGTCGGCGTAGATGCGGAATGCATTTCCGCACAGGAAATCCGCCCCGTTGTCGTCGGCAATTGCTAAAAGCTCGGACGGTTTGCAAAGCGCCGGCGCCGTGACTTCCTTGAATTCTTTGTTTTCATAACGAAAGACCGCGCAGTAGCATTCATGCATGCGGGCGTCGATCGCGGCAAGAAGTCGGGCACCTTCTTCCAACGTTTCATGATGGACGTAGGCGAGCGCGAGCAGGGTGTTGACGGGAATGAGCGGTATCTTGAGCGCCCAGCCCAAACCCTGAGCCAAGCCGCAGGCAACACGCAGTCCGGTAAATGCCCCGGGTCCGGATCCGAATGCAATTCCCTTCAGGCGTTCACGGGAACCTCCGGAAGCAGCCAGACCGCTGCGAATCATTCCGAGGATGACTTCTGTGTGTTTTTGCCCGGGTTCGGACTGAAGATAAGTTTCACGGTCAAAACCGGATACCGCGACCGAACATAAATTTCCGGAAGATTCAAGACAAAGTAATGCGCCTGTCATGCAGAGACTCCTATAGTGCAGAGTATTTTAGTCGGTCTGAGACTAAGGAGAAACGCGGGCAGGAGCTCTATCTTGGGCCGTCGGGGCAGTTTTTTGCTCGCCGGCTGCAGCGATGCTTTCGGAAGCAGATTCCTGAATCGTGACAATCAGCATCTGATGGTTTAAATCATTCATCTCGGCAAGTTTCGAAAGGAACTGATCTTCATATTCAATCTGAGCCGGCGTCTTGAGCATTTCAGACATAACCAGCTGTTTGTTGGCCTGACGAACCTGTTCCCTCAGTTCGCAAAGCTCTTGCTTAGACAGCCGCTTATATAAAACATAGGGGCGGTCATTATCGCGAGCGTGCTGATGATTTGTAACAAAACGCTCACGCAGGCGTCTTCGTTCCATTTTCGGAAGGAAAGCTCTAAGCTCGGCGCGCTCCTCGTTGGTCATTAAACGCCAGTGGTAATCACGATGTCGGGCGGATAATGTCGGCCACAGGGATGCTCTGGCTTCGGCATCTAATTCATCCCAGGTACACTTGGGGACGTTGGGGTTAGAAGCTGCGTTTGGCGCGTGCGGACGAGGAATAGAACTGCTTTCCTCGGCAGAGGAAGCGTCGATCACGACAGTTGCAGTCGTTTCTGACGGTAACGGATTTCCCGGGTTATGAGCAGAACCGACTACGGGCTGCAGCAAGAGCAAAACAACGGGTAGGTATCGGATCTCTTTCAAAATAATCGCCTCTTTCTTTTATTCTCATAATCCTATTCAACTTATTGCCCAAAAGGAATAGGGGCATGTAGCAAGAAAACCAAAAAGAGGATAAATTTTGTAGCATCATGTAATTTGTAAATCTTCCGACAGGAGATGCTATGCAAGAATCAGAGACATTGAGAAAAGACGGCGGAGCCCTTAGCAACAAGCGCCCTCCGCGCATCCTCGTGGTTGACGACGACAGCCGCTTACGCGATTTGCTTCGTCAATTCCTTACAAATAACGGTTTCCACGTATCTGTGGCGGAAAATGCCGAACAGATGAATCGTCTGTGGTTAAGAGAACGTTTTGACGCCGTGGTTTTGGACGTCATGATGCCGGGCGAAGACGGAATTTCCATTCTGAAGAGAATCCGCGCTTCCAACGACACAACGCCGATCCTGATGCTTACCGCTAAAGGCGAAGACATCGATCGAATCTTGGGTCTTGAATTGGGCGCCGACGATTACCTCCCGAAACCCTACAATCCTCGCGAACTGCTGGCCCGTCTGCATGCCATTCTGCGCCGCAGAGAACCGGTTGATCCTCCCGGAGCACCGAGCAAAGAAGATGAAGTCGTCCGTTTCGGCAACTTCTCTCTTGATCTGGGTACTCGCAAACTTTCTAAAGGCGACGAAGAAATTCCGCTTACAACCGGTGAATTTGCGGTTCTCAAGACATTTGCACGTCATCCGAGAGTTCCGCTTTCCCGCGACAAGTTGATGGAAATGGCCCGCGGCCGTGAATATGAAGCCTTTGACCGTTCTTTGGACGTTCAGGTTTCTCGTTTGCGTAAAATTATCGAACCTGATCCTTCCAAACCTCGCTATCTCCAGACAGTTTGGGGCTTAGGCTACGTGTTCATTCCTGACGGCGCTTCCGACGCTCAGGATAAGAAATAATTTGTGATCGGAAAGTGAGGCAATATGGCAGACAAGGCCGGCAAAGAGGGCTTCGGTTCGCAGTTTTTTTCCGGGTTGTTTTGGAAAACCTTCGGAGCGCTCTTTATTCTGGTGCTGACCAGCGTCTGCGCTTGGCTTTACGGTTTGGCCGTCTTGAATGAGGCGCCGCGAGCCCAAGCTGCTTCACTGCGAATTACCGCAATTACGACACTGACCCGCTATGCGCTGATCAGTGCCGACACGAGTTATCGTTTTGACCTCATCATGGCATTGGCTCAGCGTGAGGGCTTGACGATACTCCCGAAAGAACCGTACGACCGTATTGTTCCGCTGGAAAGCGACAGTCTCAACGATCTGATTCTTGATAATGTCCGTTCTTCTTTGGGCAAGAAGACCATTCTTGCCCAGAGTCTGAACGGCATTCCCGGTTTATGGGTCAGTTTCGAGATCGACGGAGACGAGTATTGGATTCGAGCAGAACGAACGGCCGAAAACCCAAGATTGGGTGCCAATTGGATGTTTTGGTTTGCAGGGATGCTGCTCATTTGCGCCCTGTTTACGGTACTTCTGACCAGCCGTTTGATTGATCCTCTCGCAAAACTCAGTGAGTATGCGCGAGAGCTTGGCCGCGGCGTTTTTCCGCAGCCGCTCCCTTTAGACGGTCCGAGTGAAATCCGCGAGGTCAACGAAAGCTTTAACGTGATGGTCTCCGATCTGAAACGTTTGGCGAGCGACCGCGAACTGCTCCTTGCGGGTGTCAGTCACGACCTTCGTACGCCGATTACCCGATTACGACTTGAAGTTGAATTAGCCCCGCTGTCTGAAGAGACTCGCGAAGCGATGTGCAGCGACCTCGATCAGATGGAAAGTATCGTTAAGCAGTTCATGGCTTACGTCCGGCAGGGCGAGGCCGAACTTGAAGTCGTCAATATTTCCGATACCGTTAAGCATGTGATTGCCGCCAATCGTGTGGCTTCTCAGCCCGATATCCAGCTTCACACTTCGATTGAAGACGGTTTGGAAGTCCGCGCCAATCCGACAGACTTAGCGCGTGCTGTTCAAAATATGATCGTGAATGCCGGCAAATACGGCCGCAGTTCTGACGGAATTCTTCGACTGTCCATCACACTTCGTTATTTAAAGAAACGCGGCGCCGCAGAACTGATTGTTGCTGATGACGGTAAAGGTCTCCCGGAAAGTGATTTAGAACGCGTACTGCGTCCGTTTGAACGAGGCGATACAGCCCGCGGAAACGCTTCCGGCACAGGCCTGGGGCTGTCAATTGTTAACCGTGTCGCCAAGGCAGGCGGCGGTTCCGTCCGTTTAGCCCAAAATATTCCGAACGGCTTAAGCGTTCAGATGATTATTCCGGTGGTGCCGAAAGCCTCCGTTGTCAGAAAACTTACCGAAGGCAAGGAAACGCCCGAAAAGGCTGATTAAGCACGGGCCTCAAGCAGGATGACCGCTTGAGCCACAATCCCTTCTTCTTTTCCCTCAAAGCCGAGCTTTTCGTTGGTCTTGGCTTTGACGTTCACGCAGTCGACGGGAAGCTGCAAAATAGCAGCCAAAGAGGCGTTGATCTTGTCCATGAATGGGGCAAGCTTCGGTTTCTGAGCAATGATTGTGCAGTCTACATTCACCGGTTTCCAACCCTTATCCCAAACTTTTTTCAGCGCTTCGGAAAGCAGAATTGCACTGTCGGCGCCCTTATAAGTCATGTCGGTGTCCGGAAAGTGCCTGCCGATGTCGCCCATGGCAGCAGCCCCGAACAAAGCATCGGTGACGGCATGCAGCAGGACATCGGCATCGGAGTGTCCGTCCAAGCCTAGAGAATGCGGAATCTGAACGCCGCCTAAAATCAACGGACGTCCTTCGACTAAACGGTGAACGTCATAACCCTGGCCGACTCTGATTTTGCAGTTACTCATTATTTTCCTTTTCTTTGCGAGCTAAAAAGATGGCTCGTGCGAGCCAGAGGTCCATCGGGCGCGTGACTTTAATATTGGTCGGAGTGCCCTCGACCAGCGCCGGATGCTTTCCGACAAATTCCATGGCGCTTGCCTCGTCCGTGACGGCCGATCCTGCTTCATTCATGGCGCGGGTTAATTCGCCGACCGGGAAACACTGCGGGGTCTGAGCAGCCCACAAACCGTCTCGACTCACGGTGCAGGCGATCGTTCCATTGTCGCCTTCTTTTTTAAGAGTGTCATTGACCGGAACGGCAAGTATGGCGCTTTCCTGATGTCTTTGGCAGTAATCCATCAGCTTGGTGACATCGGATGTCAGCAGGCAGGGACGGGCCGCATCATGGACTAACACCCAGTCCGAAGACTTCAGGTTAGAAAACAAGATGCCGTTTTTAACGCTGTCGGCCCGTGTCTGTCCTCCTACACGTGCGATGCGGACGCGGGGATCTTCAAATACAAGTCTCTGGCCGATTATGTCGGCCGGTGAAATGACAACCACGAGCTCTTTAATGCGAGGCTCGTCGAGGAGTACTTGAACCGAGCGTTCCAGCATCGTTTTGCTGCCGATAAGTTCATATTGTTTCGGGCTGCCGGTGCCCATTCTTGAACCGACTCCTGCTGCGACGACGACTGCGCCGAAGACGGGTTCTTCCTTGTCCGGATTCATAGCTCACCAATAATTAAAGTTGGGTAATAGTTTAGAGCAAACCGTGAGACGGTACTTAATCGCTCGTCGGCTCAAAATCCGCAGAAGCATCAAGCTCTTGAACGCTGTGGCTTCTCGGCGGAACGTACTGAAATTCAGCATGCTCGGACGTCCTTTCAAGCAGACCCGCTTCTCTTCCCGCAATTCTGCCGAATACCACGGCATCGGTTAAGCCGATGCCGCCCAAGCGGTCTTTTCCGTGAACACCGCCTGAGGCCTCACCGGCAACGTAAAGGCCGGCAATGGGTTCTTCGGAGGTATTTAAGACTTGAGCTTTTTCATTGAATTTTAGGCCGCCGCAGCAATAATGAACGCCCACTCTTTCCTGCCCGACGTAGAAGGGCGGGTAAGTGATGGTTTGAAGCATGACTTTTTTACCAAAGTCTTTGTCGACGCCTTTGAGAACAAAGTCGTTGTAGCGGGTAACCGTTTCTTCCAAAGTTTCCGCCGGGCAGCCAATGAAGGCGGCAGCCTGCCGAAGCGAATCAAATTTTTTCACTGCTCCGTCGGCAAGCTTGTTCTCAAGAGATAAACCTTTTTTGGACTGAGAGTCAGTGACCACCCACATCGCTCTTTGAGGCTGTTTCAATAGCTCGGCGAGCACATCTCCGTGAGACGCCCCTTCATTGACAAACCGAAGACCGTTTTTGTTCAGATAAATGTCTGCGCCGGTGTAGTCGACGAGACGTCCGCCGAGGAAGCAAATCCTTTGAATCTTATCCAAATCAACCGTAGCTGCGTGGAAGGGCTTAGTAAATTCCAACGCATCGCCCCAAGCGCCGTCAAGATATCTGCCGCCCGGATTCGCCGTCGAGGGCATAAGCGCCGAGATTTCAGGATTGAATTTGCGGCATAAAGCGTTGTTTGCCGAATATCCGCCTGTTGCAATAACCACGGCATTGCCGCGGATGTAGATCACTTCATGGTTTTTGCTTTTAACAACGACACCGTTGACGTTGCCGGAAACCGGATCCTGAAGAAGGTCGGTGACCGGCTGGTCATACAAAAAGCGGACGCCGCGTTCGCGTGCCCTCTGATTGAGTTTGAATATGTAGTGAGAACCGGTGAAACCTTGGATCGTTCTGAAAGCGTAGGCCGAGGGAGAGCCGACGGCGACATAAGGTTCCGGGTTCCAAACCAGGCCGTGCGTTTCCAGCCAATCCATGGCCGCCTCACTCTCCGAGAGCAAAAGCCGAGCTAAATCTTTATTGCCGAGTCCGCCTCCGACTTCCATCATTTCTTCCAGGACTGCGTCTACCGAAGTGTGAATTCCAAGCGGTTCAAGGCGTTTCGGAGAGACGGCAAGGAAGGATCCGGTAGATAAACGGGAGTGCCCGCCGAGCACGGGAAGCTTTTCAATAACGAGAATGTGTTCGGCACCGTTTTCTGAAGCAGACAACGCGGCTGACAGGCCGGCCAAGCCTGAACCGATCACAATGACATCCCATTGACGGCCGAGATTCATCGGCGCCTGTGCAAAGGAAAGGGCGGGGGTCGCCGCCAATGTGCTCAGGCCAGCTAAACCGGCAAGAAAGTCTCTTCTGATCATTTCGCGGAAGCTTCGTTAAGCAGGATGAGCGCACGCGTGATTTCGGCGACAGAATCCATTGCAAGTTTTTCGGAGGCTCGGCTTCGATGCATTTTGATCGTGGGCACAGAGAGTTCGAGACGGTCGGCAATTTCTTTATTGGTCAGCCCCTCGGCGACAAGAGACAGGACTTCTTTCTCTCGGTTGGTGAGCTGCCGATAGCGGCGCTTTAATGCATTTAATTCGTTGACTTCTTCCGCTCGACGGATGCCGAGCTCAACCGCTTTCGTAACTTCTTGATTTAACCGTTCTGGATCGACAGGCTTTTCCAAGAAGGTCAGGGCGCCTTTGCTCATGGCGTTCACTGCCATCTGAATGTCGCCGTGTCCGGAAAGGAAAATCAGCGGGAAATGAGCAAAGCCGCGCTCAATGAGCGTTTCCTGCACTTCAAGCCCGGTCATCTGCGGCATGCGCACATCTAATACGGCGCAGCCGGGAATACTGAGGTTGTCGCGGACCAAAAATTCCGTCGGAGAGTTATAAGCAGCCACTTTCCAGCCGAGGGCCTCCAGAAGGATCTTGGTAGAAAACAATAAACTTTCGTCGTCGTCGACGAGGCGGATCAAAGTGTGTTCTTTATTCATCACATTTAGGCGCGGAGACCCCTGCCTCAGGCAGGGGAGGAAGCGCCTCCTCCTTTCGAATTTCTGTTAAATAGGTTTGTCTCTTTTCCAGCAGATGCAGCTTCTTGTAGCTGATCCCGGCTGAAATGCTGGCTCCGTCAAGCTTTCGGACGTCAAAGCTCCCGGATGATCGACGACCGAAAATGAAGCCTTCTTCTCCCTTGCAGGCAACTTTGTCAAAAAGACGGAAGCCTTTGACCTCAAAGGGCGCCTGATTGCGTTTTCGCTGGGCGCCTTTGAGAATGGAGAGCTTGTGAATCTGCCGGTTGTTCCGGCGCGTCTGCTTTTGGAATAGGAATTCGCCGAGTCTTTCGGCTCCGAGATTTCCGGCAATGCAGAAAGCATCCGCACAATGCGACTTAGCGATACCGTTCGCGATCCGCACGTGCTTGGTCCGGTAGCCGTAGGTGTTGTGCACCTCCAGCTCAGAATGCAACGCCTTTAGGCGGTTCAAAACCTCCCAGCGCATAATTCCCATGAAGGCTTCCGCACGGAAGGAGTGTCCGCGCTTTGTCTTCAGCGCGATTTCGCCGCGATGAAGCGCTTCGTGGCACGTCTCACAAAGCGTAATCAGGTTGCCAGGCGAATCTCCGCCCGTGCGTCTGCTTTCCAGATGATGAACATTGAGCACCGGGTCTTTCGATCTACCGTAACAATGCTGACAAACGTGCCCGTCTCTGAAAAGAACGTACTCGCGGACGTTCCAGAAGCCGAGTTGTTCGCCCTCTTGGTACTCTTTTCCTGAAATGTCGGGATTCTTCAGCAGCTGCATGTTGAAGGACGCCGTTTCCACGGTGATCTTCGTGACCGGCAGCAGTCGGAGAACTGCTTCTATGCGCGACAAATGCGCGTTGATTCGGTTTTCCACCGACGGAGCAAGCCAGCCTTTGCGCTTGGTGCGGATGCGGTTGTCGAATCTCGGTGCGCGGTAGCGCGTTTTGCGGTTTCTGCGAGCCCGTCGTAACGCACGACGAGCGGAGAGCAGATCGGTGATGTCCTGCCGCAGTTCGACTTGGGATGCATAAAGTTCAGCCTTGTCCGTTGATGCGGACAGTCCGACATGTTTGTACCCGGCATCAACGCCCAGAACCACCGGCTGTTTGGTCTCACCCGTTGCAATCGTCAGCTGAATAGTGAAAGGCGTTCTCCTCTTCACAATAGCTTTCTTCTCTTTAAGCAGAAGCCGCGCTTTTGCCGGTGAACAGGGCATAAGCGGTTTTCCGCGTTTGTTCAAAACAAATACTCTCAAGTTTTGTCTCCTCGGTCTTTTGACTGGTTATGATCCTTCGCCAATGTTGGAAGGGGTTTCAAGCCGACAGCACCGCTCCTACCTCTCGGAGCATTTAACCATCGGCCGCAGAGCGCGGGACTAGGATCTGCATCCCGCGGTGCCTATAGATTCCCGACCAACGTAGTCCGCCAAACGACGGCCTGAGGCTAGTCAACTAGAGGCTTTTTCAAGCCCCGGCCTTGAGGCCGAGGTAGTTGACTTATTTTTCTCCTGATCTTTGGTCGCTAAACGATCAATCATAAGTTCAGCGCGTACGCCGCCTTTTGCCAGGCGTTCAAAGTGCAGCGACGCAGAGTGCATATCGGCGATCTCACGCACAATGGAAAGGCCCAAGCCCAGACCTTCAGGCTTGGTGGACTCAGCGGCGTGCTCCAGTCGTGTGAACTGCTCGTCGCTTAGGACCAGACCGTTATTCCAAACGGTGACCTTCCAGCGTTTGCCTGCCGACTCTAACGAAACGCCGAGCTTGGGTCTGCCGGACTCTTTACTGGCAGCTGCGGCATTTCGAATTAAATTCAAAATTAAAAGTTCCAAGGAAAGAGGATCGGCTAAAACCGGCGCTGTGGCCGCGTCCGTTCGGAAGGGAACTGCTGTTTTGGCTTCTTCCTGCTGATGGAAGGTGCGGATCGCTTTTTCTACGATCCGAACTAAATCGTATTCAATATGTGCAGGCTGCTCTTTTTTTGCAAATTTGCGCACCGAATCCACGATACGGGAAATGCGTCTGGTTTCCGCATCCATGTTCTCCACGACGGTCTTGGTCAATGGGTCTTCTGCCATTTTGTCGTTCAGTCGCAGTTTCAAGACGGCTGCATAGTTCAGCAGTGCGCCTAGGGGCTGTTTCAACTCATGGGCAATGATGTTAGACATCTGCGAGATGACGCCTGAGCGCTCGATATGAGAGAGCCGTTTGCGGCCGAGGACGGCTTCTTGTTCTGCGGCGTTTTTGGCTTCAAGCGCGCCCTTGAGCTCTGCGGTACGCTTGTTGACTAAATGATGGACGCGCAGCTCGTTGCCGATTAAAAACAGCAGGATGGTGAGCAGGATAAGCAGCTCAGTTTTATACCGTTGAAGAAGGGCACCCAAAGAGTAGTCCCTGAGGTTCTCGTACATACCGAACTTCAGATCTCTCATCAGTCGGAGCACTTCCGTGTAATCGTAACCGGCAGCCCATTCGTTGCCTTGGAAAGCCGGCATCGTAAAGAGGGTACGAACGACATCTTTGACGATGTCGTCAGGTGCGTTCGCCAGCGACGAAATCACAATGCCGGGATAAAGCGCACGAGTGGAGCGGCGGCAGTAGAAGGGCGACTCGTCTTTGGCATTATCGTAAGGCTCGATCACTTTCAGCGAACCCGGAGCCACGAAGCCTACGCCTTCGTAAGCCTCAAGAAGGCAAGTCGGAAGAATACCCACGTCGCTCGATCCGGCAAGAACTTCTTCTACGGCTCCGAGGTGGCGTTCACGGGTGAATCGTTCGCTTCCGAAGAAACGGTTCGGAGAGTAGCCGCGCTCCTTGAGTTCTCCTAACGCTGCCCACCATTCGCTTAAATTTTCGTTGTTGGCCGCAGCTACCCGCTTGCCCTTCATATCAGCGATAGTGTTGATGTCGTTTCGGTCAGCGCGTGTAATAAACACTGAACCCACAGACGCACTTGTCTTAGAAGAGAAAACCGACTTCAAAGCCGCAATGTCGTGAGCGTTCAATTGGGGAATCGCTGCCAGCTGAAGATAGATCTCGCTCGGAGCAAAGAGCAAATGAGGTTTCAACACATTGATTTCTTCCAGGAAATCATGGTTTGAAATATCGAATAACTTGAAACGGTACTTGCTCCCCAACTGACTTTTGAGAAAGTCAAAAGTCGGATATACGGCGTGTTCAGTGGTTTCAGACGGCAGGATTCCGATGTAGGCGACTCTGACTTCCCGAAGCTGAGTCGGTTCCTCCGCCTGAAGCGGATGAACCGCCAGCAGCGCGCCGGCGCATAAAGAAAGCAAGAGTTTCTTAAACAACATCAAATCCTTGGGTGAAAGTGGTGAACTAATTATCTAAAAGGCTCGCGTTCAAAGAAAGTCGAGAAAACGAGCATGACGGCCTATTCCTTTCGCCGCAAGGATGGAAAAATTTTGCAAAAGAAAACCGCCTCGAAAGGCGGTCTCATCCGGTTGATTCTAAAAATTAGCCGGGGAATTTGTCCAGATCAAAGAAGATCCTACTTTGCTCCAAGCGAGATTTCGGACGAGTACGGTTGTGGTCATCTTCAGCGTCGTAACCCAGCGTCACAACGAGGACGGAATGAACTCCGTAATTGTCGAGATTGAGGAGTTTGTCCATCTTGTCTTCGTCGAAGCCTTCAATCGGAGTGGAGTCAATGCCCATGGAGGCAGCTCCGTAGAGAAGCGCTGTCATGGCGATATAAGCCTGTTTCGTTTCCCAGTTGAGCGTCTGGCCAACGCGTTCACGTAAGTCAATAAAGAATTTTCTGGACTCAAAGCATTCTTTAGCGATTTCTTCGTTGGCAATGCGGCCGTCTTTAATTTCTTGGTCGAGAAGGACGTGCTGGAACTTATCGTCTAAACCTTTTCTGACGGCGATTACGACGAAATCAGAGCAAGTGTCGATGCGGTTCCAGTTGAAGTCAGCGATCGCAGGGCGAACGCGTTTCTTGGAATTGTCGTTAGAACCCCAAAGGAAGACCCAGGGCTGGCTATTGACGGAAGAAGGAGAGAGCTGAAGAATCTTCTTTAATTTTTCGACGTCATCGCGAGGAATCTTTTTGTCAGCGTCAAATTTTTTTGCGGTAAAACGCTGTTCGGAAAGCTTTACGAAATCCATTGTGCGTCCTTTAAAACATTATGAGTTTGAGAATAATCTCAGGAAATATAACAGTCTAAGCGCCGAAAAGTAAGACCGAAACGCCCTGACATCTCAAAAAAAGAACATTGGCGTTATGAATTAGACAAAATCATTAATACCGTTGGCCAAGAAGGAATTACACTTAAGAGATTGTGCAGCGTTAATGTTTTATGAAAAAGATTTTGGTGACCGGCTCCAACGGCTATATCGGAAATGCCTTGGTACTGGCTTTATTAAATCGAAAAAAGGAATTCACTGTGCGGGCTGCTGCCCGCCGCGGTTCTATTCTGAATTCCAAATCCTTTGAGACGGTCCGGCTCGGAAGCCTGGAAGAAAGCCCGGATTACGTTGAAGCCTTCAAAGGCTGCGACGTGTTGATCCATTGCGCTTCCCGCGGGTCTATGCGGGGTCACGAAGGCTGGCTTGATGAAGCCGCGCTGCACAGAATTAACGTCTTGGGAACAGTGCACATGGCTCGCGAAGCCCACCGCGCCGGCATCAGCCGTTTTGTTTTTCTGAGTTCTCTGCAGGTAAACGGACCGGAGACGCCGCCGGGTAAGCGTTTCTATGCGGACTCTTTGCCTCGCCCCAAGTCTCCTGTCGGTAAGGCGTTGCTCGAAGCTGAGAAAGAGCTCACTCGTGTCGGCGAAGAAACGGGCATGGAAATCGTGATCGTACGTCCGCCGCTTATTTACGGACCGGACTGTCAAAATCTTTTCGGTGAAGTCAAGATCATGGTGGATTACTGCCTGCCGCTCCCGCTGAGATCTTGCAAGAGGAACCACCGTTCCTTAGTCGGCATCGATAACCTTGTTGATTTTCTTATTTGCTGTGCGACGCATCCGGATGCCGCTAACGAAACCTTTTTAGTGAGTGACGGTGTGGATCTTTCCACGCTCAATATTTTTAAACTGCTCTCTAAAACGCATCATCGGCCATGTCTGCTGTGGCCGTTTCCGCCGATCCTTGTCCGTTTGTTTAACAGCTATATCGGACGGCAGGCTTGGGAGGAATTTTTCTTCCAAAGCCAAGTTGCTGATATTCATAAAGCTCAGCTGGTTCTCGGCTGGACTCCGCCGCTTTCGGTAGAGCAGTCCTTCCGACGCTCTTGGGACGAGAATTTCTACCTCGGTTCTCATACGAGCTCGAAATAACCGTCATTTTTGAATTTGTTTCTCCGATTGTTTTAGATTAATCGTCTCTGAGAAGGATTGAGATGACGACTCTTTTGCAAATTCTTGCGGCGACGCTTTTGTCGTCGGTTCTGTCCATTGTCTTGGCCGGACTGATCAGCTTTAAGTTTCTAGATCGATATATGAGCAAGATGCTCTGTATCTCGGCAGGTCTTTTGCTGACAGTGGCTTTTACTCATCTGCTCCCCGAGGCATTTGAAATTCATGAGAACGCAGCCTCAGTGGGCTGGACGCTGCTCGTGAGCGTGTTGTTTCTGTTCTGCCTTGAATTTGCCTTAAGTCATCAGCATCACGGTCATGTGAATCCCCCGGAACACACCATTTCTGAATACATCAAGGGAAGCCAAAAGAGAAGTTCCGGCGCCGGCAACGCCATCTTGATAGGTGATGCGTTCCATAACTTTACGGACGGCATTTTGATTGCCAGCGCATTCATGGTGAGTTCGGGCCTCGGCTGGGTAACGGCGCTCGCAATTTTGGCGCATGAGATTCCGCAGGAAGTGGGCGACTTTATGGTTTTGCTCCATTCCGGATTTGAGCGCTCGAAGGCGCTTCTTTGGAATGTTATTTCTGGACTTACTTCTATGCTCGGCGGTATCGCAGGCTACTTCCTCTTAGACCGAGTCGAATGGATGGTTCCGTATGCTTTTGCTATCGCTGCGGCAAGTTTTATCTACATTGCGCTTTCAGACCTGATGCCGGAAATTGCGCACCAGGAAAAACCGGAACGTTTTTACGTTCAGTTATTCTTCATTCTGATCGGTGTCGCCATGGCTGTTTTGGCGACCGGAGGTCTGCACGAACATTGATCTGAAGCAGTCATCAGACGCAAAAAAGCCGCTCTCGATCATTACTTTGATCCGGAGCGGCTTTAATATTACTTTCCGGTTGCTACAGGATTAGCGTCATCGTCAATCCACTGGCTCCATGAGCCAACATAAAGTTTCGATCCGTAAAGACCGCTTAAATCCATTGCAAAGAGGTTCGCGGAAGCATTGACACCTGAACCGCAGGAATTGATCACTTTGTCCGGTGCGCGGCCGTCCAGCAGTTTCAAAAATTCCTTACGCAGAACAGGCGCAGGTTTGAATCTTCCGTCGGGAAGAAAGTTCTCGGAACCCGGACGGTTGACAGCGCCGGGAATGTGGCCGGCTTTGTGGTCGATCGTTTCGCCGATGCCCTGGAAGCGTAGAGCAGGGCGTGCGTCCACTTCTAAGTATTCCTTCGTCTTCAAGTTTTCCTGAACGGTTTTCATCTGAACCGGTACTTCAAGCGGCGCAAGCTCAGGGATCTTTCCGTCTTTTAACGGCTCGGTCTTCTTGTCTGTCACGGGAAGTTTTTCTTCCTTCCAAGCGGTAAAGCCTCCGTCGAGGACGCAGACATTTTCCAGGCCCAGCCAGCGGAGCTCATACCAAAAGCGTGTTGCAAAGCCGAGGGCGCCCTGATCATAAAGAACAACCTGACGATCGGGACGGATGCCGAAATATTCCATGGATTGGCGGAATGTTTCCCTGTCCGGCATCGGGTGGCGTCCGGTTCCATGCGCTACTTTTCCGGTGACATAGCGGTCAAAGTCTACGAGTACCGCGCCCGGAATGTGCTCCTTGGCGTACAGCTTGATACCGAGCTCCGGATCGGCAATGCTGCAGGAGCAGTCAAGAATGATGATGTTACGGTTTCCGCTGACTTTTTGATTCAGCATGAAAGCATGCAGCTCACGAGGCTCAATTAAAGTTGTGAAAATCATGAAACACCTCTGTTAAACGATTCCTCGATTTTAGGCTTCATTACAAATATTTGAAGGCAAGACGGTTATGAATGAGTACACTTGAGCGCTTGAACGATTTTTGTGCAAATAGGCTCAAAATCTCATGTTTGACGCCTCAGCTTGAGTGAAAAGGGCTTAAATACCGAGATATGCCTGTAGGATTGTCAAAAAGTTGTTCGCTAACGTCTAAATGAGCGAAAATGCTCATGACACAAACAAATATAAGGATTATCGGAAATGGGAGAAAAGGCCCCTGAAATTTCTTCTCTGTCTTTTGAAGAAGCTCTTAAGGAACTGGAAGCCTTGTCGCAGCGCCTTTCTCAAGGCGGACTGCCTCTGGAAGAATCTGTTGAAGCTTACGCCCGCGGTTCGGAGCTGCGTAAACACTGCAATGACTTATTAAAACGTGCAGAAGACCGAGTCCGTGAACTGGACCAGAAGTTCGGCAATCAGTCGGATGATGACGAACCTGACGAAGCCCCGGTGCGCCGCCGTTCCCGTCAAGATGACGACGAAATCCCTTTCTAATAAGTTATGACTGTTGCTTTTAAAGATTGGGTAAAGGCTTGCCAGCAGAGAGTAGAGAAAGCGGCTGAAAATAATCTTCCTCAAGAAGCCCTTATCCCTCGAAAACTCCATTCGGCTATGCGCTACTCCGTGATCGGAGGCGGTAAGCGCGTGCGTCCGCTGCTCGTTTATGCTGTCGGGCAAATGTTTGAAGCCGATCCCGACAATCTTGATCTCACAGCCCTTGCCGTAGAGTGCGTCCATTCCTATTCGCTGATTCACGATGATCTGCCGTGTATGGATAATGACATGCTTCGCCACGGAAAGCCGACAACTCACGCAGCTTACGGCGAGGCAGTGGCTATGCTCGCAGGCGATGCACTTCAGCCTGAAGCGTTTCTGTTTTTAGTTGGGACGAAGCTGCCGGCTGAGCAGAAGATTAAGCTTGTCGAGCTCTTAGCCTATGCATCCTCCACCCGAGGCATGTGCGGCGGCCAGGCGATTGATTTAAGCGTCGTCGGCAATCAGAAGATGACGATAGAAGAGCTGCGTCTGATGCATTCTATGAAAACAGGCGCACTCCTCAAGGCTTCGGTTCTCTTGGGAGCATTTGCCGGAAAGAAGGCTCCGACCGCGCAAGATCTTGCTCAGCTTGAAGCCTACGGAAACGCTATCGGTTTAGCGTTCCAAATCGTGGATGACATTTTGGATGTTGTCGGTGATACGGCGGAGTTGGGCAAAACTGCCGGTAAGGACGCCTTAGAGGACAAACCGACCTATGTCAGCTTACTTGGATTGGAAAAAGCCAAAGCACTTGCTGAAGAACAATATTTAATTGCCGCCAAAGCCGTTGAAGGGCTCAGCGAAGGTCTGATCGGCAAAGAGCGCTTAATCGAAATCGCTGATTTCATCATCAAAAGGACACACTAAGAAGTAACCGGCGATGAGTACCATTCTCGAAACTATTAATTCTCCGGCTGACTTAAAAAAATTGTCGATGCCGGAGTTAAAGCAGCTTGCAAACGAACTTCGTACTTTCATTATCGATAACGTTTCCAAGACGGGCGGGCACCTTTCGTCTTCTTTGGGAACCGTCGAGCTGGCTATCGCCATTCATTATGTTTTTGATACGCCGGAAGATCGATTAGTTTGGGACGTCGGCCATCAGGCTTATGCACATAAGATCCTGACAGGACGTCGGGATCGAATGCCGACACTGCGCCAGTACAAAGGCCTGTCGGGATTTCCGAAGCGTTCGGAAAGCCCCTATGACTGTTTCGGGACAGGACACTCGTCAACTTCCATCTCTGCGATTTTAGGTATGGCCGTCGCGGCAAAGACCTTAGGAAAGAAGGATCGGAGTCACATCGCAGTGATCGGCGACGGTGCAATGACCGCAGGTATGGTGTTTGAGGCCTTAAATTGCGCGGGCGACATGAAGGACCTTCGCCTGCTGGTGATCCTCAACGATAATGACTGTTCCATTTCTCCTCCGGTCGGAGCCTTAAAGAATCACTTTACACAGCTGATGAGCGGACAGTTCTACGCTCAGGCGCGAGACATCGGTAAAGCGATTGTGCGTCCGTTTCCGAAACTTTTCGATTTGACCAAACGGGCCGAAGAGTACAGCAAGGGCATGGTTGCTCCGCACTCCACGCTGTTTGAAGAATTCGGGATGAACTACCACGGTCCGATTGACGGACATGACCTCGAAGTGCTGATTCCGGTGCTTCAGAACATGAAACAGCTCAACGGACCGCTGGTGCTTCACGTTGTGACGCAAAAGGGCCACGGTTATGCGCCGGCTGTCGACAATCCGACCAAGTATCACGGTATCTCGCCGTTTGATTCAAGCAAAGGTATTGTTCCGTCTCCGCATGCAAAGACGTATACGGAAGTTTTCAGCGATTGGCTGCTGGACATTGCGCGTAAGGATCCCCGCGTCATCGCAATTACACCTGCGATGAAGGAAGGTTCAGGCTTAGTTGCCTTTGCTAAAGAGTTTCCGAGCCGTTTCTTTGACGTCGCGATTGCCGAGCAGCATGCTGCTACATTTGCAGGCGGCCTTGCTGCCGAGGGACTGAAACCCGTTTGCACCTTCTATTCGACTTTTTCTCAAAGAGCTTTTGACCAAATCGTTCACGACGTGGCCATTCAGGATCTTCCGGTTCTGTTTCCCCTGGACCGCGGCGGTCTGGTCGGGGCAGACGGTGCAACGCACCACGGTTCCTTTGATCTGTCGTTTCTGCGCTGCATTCCGAACCTTGTCATCATGGCGCCCTCAGATGAGAACGAATGCCGCCAGATGCTTTACACGGGTTATAAGCTCGATCATCCGGCTATTGTTCGTTATCCGAGAGGCAAAGGACCCGGCGTACCGGTTGAGAAGGAAATGCATGAACTTCCGCTCGGCAAGGCTCGCCTAGTGCGCACCGGAAATGCGCCGAAGGGTTCCAGAGTTGCGATGCTGGCTTTCGGAAGCATGCTTGCGGAGGCAAAAGCGGTTGCTGAAAAAATTGATGCCACCGTGTACGACATGCGTTTTGTGAAGCCGGTCGACGCTGATGCGATCGAAGAAGCTGCAAAAAATAATGATCTTTTAGTGACTCTGGAGGAAAATGTCATCATCGGCGGCGCCGGTGATGCGTGCCTTGAAGTTTTAGCCGCAAAAGGTCTTCCTGCGGATGTCCTTCAGATCGGGATCCCCGATCGTTTCATCCAGCAGGGAGATAACTTACATCTTTACCAAGAATGCGGTATGGATGAAGAATCGATTTTGAATAAGATTGAAGAACGTCTCAAAAGAGTAGAGTAATTTTGGAGCCTTCTTATGGAGCTCAAGACTGACGAACAAATTAAAAAGCTCAATACCTTCGGTGTTGACGCAAAAGCGAGGAACTTTGCCGAGATCCGTTCCATTGAGGATTTAAAACAGGCAAGAGAACATCTCCAGCAGCAGCCTCAGGACTTTATGGTCATCGGAGGCGGCTCCAATGTTTTGTTTAGGGATGACTATCCCGGCTTTCTGCTGCGGATGATGATTCCCGGTTTTGAGAAGATTAAGGAGGACGAAGAGCATTACTTTGTTCGCGCCGGCGCCGGAGAAATCTGGCACAGTTTCGTCCGCAAGATGCTTGATGCCGGAATGCCCGGTCTTGAGAACCTCGCTTACATTCCCGGCACCGTCGGGGCGGCTCCGATTCAAAATATCGGTGCATACGGCTTAGAAGCAGCTGAATTTATTGAATCCGTCGAGTGCTTTGATATGAATTCCGGCGAGCTGCTGACGCTGACGAATGAAGAATGTGACTTCGGCTATCGTCATTCGACATTCAAAAAGCCGGAGAATCGTCATTTAGTCATCACTGCGGTTACGTTTAAGCTCTCCAAAAATTGGGTTCCCAATACTTCTTACAAAGCGCTTGCCGAAGAGATCGAGATCAACAGCTTCCCCGAACTTTCTCCTCAGGACGTCTATTCCTGCGTGATTTCGCTGCGCCGCAGAAAACTTCCCTCGCCGGTGAAGTTCGGAAACGCCGGAAGCTTCTTTAAGAATCCTGTTGTCGACAGAGAGACCTTTACGAGTCTTCTTCGCACGAACCCGTCTTTGGTTTCTTATCCTTTGGCCGGAGGCCGTTTCAAGCTGTCTGCGGCATGGCTGATCGACAACGCGGGTCTCCGCGGTTATCGCATGGGCGACGTCGGCGTATGGGAAAAGCAGCCGCTTGTTCTCGTGAACTATGGGCAGGCGACCGGCGAAGACATCTACGCAATGGCTCAGGACGTGCGGCTGCGCGTGAAGAATTGTTTCGGCGTTAAACTCGAGCCGGAAGTTGCGATGGTCTAAGCGGTCTCTTTTCTGCAGGCTGAGAACCTGCGGTACTAATCCTGCCAATCCTTTTTTGCAAAGCCAAGGGAAGGACCCAAACGGTCCAAGAGTTCCTTGGCTTTTTCAATGCCTTCGTTTGTGAGAACTCGAGAATGCTTACGCATGCATTTTGGTTTTTCGATGAAGCCGTCCTCAACTAATCGATCCATTGCGGTCCAGTCATGGCTTTTCCAGGACATACGAACTTCCGGCTTGTCTTCTTCGGTAAAGGAAGTCAGGTAAAGAAGGGCCAGCGTGAGCTCGTCAATTAATTTGTCGCGGTCTTTTGTTTCCAAGGAAACCTCCTCTAATTCACGAGATATTCAGTCTAATCTTCAAGGCTTTTGTTCAGGACCTGAGGAGGCCATTTCGGTCGCCACCGCAACGGAAGATAATTTTGAGTTTGACGCTGAGGAAATGGTTAATCTTCCCAATCTTCTTTTTTAAAACCAAGTGAAGGGCCAATTTGTTCTAACAGTTTCTTAGCTTTCTCTACACCTTCGTCAGTCAAATAACGCGTGTAATTTTTTCTATTGTGCGGAGGAACCATGAAACCGTCCTCGGCAAGATCGTCTAATGCTGTCCAATCATGAGTTTTCCAGGCCATACGGACATTAGGGCATTGTTTTTCGGCAAATGACGTCAAATAAAGGAGTACAAGCGTCAACTCTTCAGTTAGCCGTTCTCTTTCGGATCGTTCCATAAAGGCCTCCGGAAAATGAGTTCCTTTTAGTTTAGATACAAGTTATTAATTTTGGAAGAATTGAAAGCAAGGGTAGGGCGTCAAAAAGCCTCGAAAGCGAACAACTTTCGAGGCTTTTGAAGTGTTTGAGCAGATGTTAGATATCTTCGATTCTGCCTAACAATAAATATTCCATCAGAGCCTTTTGGAAATGCAGGCGGTTTTCTGCTTCATCCCAAACAACGGATTGCGGTCCGTCAATGACTTCTGCAGAAACTTCCTGTCCTCGGAAGGCGGGA